>Ga0116227_10002937_pt1 | contig 38302 bp, 31 predicted proteins | sample S1TSphgellanicum_FD_89693 | JGI IMG/M metagenome (GOLD analysis project Ga0116227, IMG submission 89693) | Host-associated microbial communities from peat moss isolated from Minnesota, USA - S1T2_Fb - Sphagnum magellanicum MG | ecosystem: Host-associated > Plants > Peat moss > Unclassified...
ATAAACAAGGGGGGTGTGGCCATCCAATTTCACATTAAAAAATTTGTGCACATGGGATGAGCTAACCAAAGGTTCAACCCAAAAAAAAAAACAAATAATGCACAATTCTAAAGTACTTACTTCCCTAACCTACTTATCTTATCTAGTTAAGTAGGTACCTAGTTTGACCTACTCATCTAGGTCGACCTATGTACCTACCTACTTAATTACCTACCTATATGAGTAAATATTTAACCTAGGAAAGTTGAACCTACCTACTTACCTTTTTTACCTAGGTAGGTAAGTAAAGATTATAGGCACCTATTTATGTACCTACCAACCTAATATTAATATTTTTATTAAATTATTTTTTTTTAAAAATGCCACGTGGCATATTTACATTGGACCACATGTCATAATATAAAATCATCTAAGTATTTGAATCGAACGTTCTAGATTATTTCAAAATAATAATAATAATTTTATTTTAAAAATCAAATATTAAAACATGTGGCAACACATGATTTGCCTTCAATTGTGACCAAAATAGTTGTATCTTAGTTGCATGTGACAATACGTATACAATGGAGTCAAAGTATGAAATGTATTTGTTGACTTTTTCTTTCATACAATACCTTTGGTCATTTGCGACTAGTTTATCACATGAGACTTGTTTTAGGCAACTAAAAGGATTTTAGTTGCAAAATGTCTCTTACGACTAAAATTTAATTGCAAAAAGTAGTTGAAAATACATGTTTTTCTTTTAGTGTTTAGGCCAACTAACCTATTTTAACTACCTAGCCTACCTAGTTTAACTACTTAACTACCTACTTAACCACCTAACACTATGAGAAATTGTGTCCACGACAACTAAATTACCCTATAATTAAAGCTCCAAAACAACTAATATATAATTGCATACAATTGTCCCATGGAAATATAACAAATTAATAAATAAAATGCCACATTAAAAAATCAAGGAATTGTATTATAGTTACAAATTAATTGCAATATGTATATTTATATAATATAATGTACACAATATATATATGGTTGTTGTTAAGCATGTTTGACTTTGTTGATAAATTACACTTTAGTTGCATGTAACAACTACATCACAACCAGGATAAATTTAATTACTAATCAACAACTATTTTGCAACAAATATTCGACCTTGAGTAACACATATGATCATTCCACATGTATACATTTCCACCGCCCAATATATATGACATTTCAACTTGTTTGTAACTAATATGCAATTGTATTTTAACTTAAAATTTGAAATTTAAAGATTTAAAATTTGGGTGGGAAACCTTTAAACAAGTGACACATGGTAGTATATCAATAGATCTGCCCCAATGCATCAATGACCTTTATGTTTATGGGTCTTTGTTCTTGCTCTTAGAGGTTGAAGGATTTTGTTTTTGCTCTTAAAGAGGTTGAAGGCTTTTGTTTTTGTTCTTGGAGGTCGAAGGTTCTGACCATTGTTCTTAGAAAGGTTGAAGGTTTTTGGTCTTACTTTTGAATGTTGAAGGTTTTGGTTGTTTGTTTTGAATGTTGAAGAATCTTGTTCACATTTTTGGATGTTGAAGGTTCTTACTTTTACTTTTGGATGTTCAAAGTTTTTATTTTTGGTTTTAGATGTTGAAAATTCTTGTTCTTACTCTTGGATATTGAAGGTTTTTATTTTTGTTTTAAGATGTTGAAGGTTTTTGCTCTTACTCTTAGATGTTGAAGGTTTTTGCTTTTGGATGTTGAAGGTTTATGATTATTGGTCTTTTATTTTTTTGCATATATTAAAGAAAAATGATGTGAAAATATATTCCATTTTATTTAGAAGTTGATTGTATAAGTATAGTTTAACTTATAACAATGAGAGATTCATGAAAGGTGATTTTTTAATGATAAATCATGTTACCTATGTCTTGTTTTATGTTTGAACATTTGTGATGACTTTTGTTGTTTTTATGTTATAAGGTTGAACTTTCATTATGTTTCAATCTATCAACATCAAAATTATGTGTATAAGGTAAGATTATTTCAAAATTATTTAAATTATAATTCAATTCACCTAATTGTAAGCACAATATTTGATTCTATTTACAAGTGTACAAATTATAGTTTAATTTATATCAATGTTCTACATATGTTGCATTTTAGTGACAAATAAGTTGCATGTTAGTGGCAATATAGTTGTAAACTAGTTTTATTCAAGTTGAAAAGATTATTCAGATTTATTTGACATTGCAATGTTATGATATGCTATTGATTTCATTTCACATGTGGAACTAATATCATAACATGGCATATTCCAAGCAAATAAAATGAATTGAAAAAATTGCATGGCTCAAGTTCCATTTCAACAAAAATAGAAGAAAACATTCATTTATGAAACATAATGTTTTAGATGACAATATTTGATTGTTATGGGTCATCGTTTTTATGATATGACCTTTTGTTTACATAAAGAAAAATGCTTGTTATAAATAGCTTGGCATTATATTTAGATTCATAGTTAAATTGTCTTTTGATAAAAACTTTAAATTTTTTTTTTTGTAATTTATTCTTCAACATGGAATGTAAATCTATATAAAGTTTCAAATCCATTTCATGTTTATAAATAGTGATGTTCAATGCAATTCAACATTATATATTATAATTAGGACAACATGATAATGGTTGTGTGAAGTTTGTATAATTGCATTGTAAGTTGCAATTTAATTGTCTAGTATTACTAAACTCAACTACCATACAATTGCTTTAAAACCCAAACTTAAAACCTAGTTGCAAATTAATCATTAAATTTTCTATTTTCATTTCATTTTTAGTTGTAAATTAGTTGCAAAGGATAGGAACAAAATTCATTGTTCAAATGGATGAATGAAATAATTAAAATATATATTCGTTAGACTAGTTATAAAATAGTTGTAAATAATTTGTAAAAGATAAGGACATTTAGAATCCATTTATCTAATGGATGAAAAACCACATTGGCCTTTCGTTCGCCATGTTGGAATGTGCGTGAAGATTAGTTGTAATATAGTTGCATGTGAGTTACATTGTATGTATAATATTGTATACAACATAGGGTGTTTGCTGCAACTTGTTTGTTAGCATTCAAGGTTGTATAAATACGATGAGTTGCAAGTGTCCGTTGCAATTGGAAAACCCAATTACAAGCCCAATTGTAAAACCTTATATTTTTTCATAGTGTAACCTACCTATTTATTGAATCAATCTATTATTCATTTTGAATTATAGTTAAATTGTCATAGATCAAGTTGACCAATCAAAACAAACATAAATAATTAAAATTTATATTAATTTAATTATAAATATGGTTTAAGAAAATTAAATGTCCCATTTGACTAAACCTTTTTTCATATTAGAGATGTTCATTTTTCTATCTTATTTGACTAAATGTCACATTTGACCAAGTAATCTAAAAGTTAGTTTATTCAATTTGAACTAGTCAAAAAAAAATGTCATTACAACAACTAAGACCTCAATCCAATTGACCATTTTTTGGGTCAAAATGGACAAGGTAGTAAAGTTGGGTGTTTTGAGAAGCCATGATTTGTAATAATGATTACACAATATTTATTCATTAATTACTTATTTTTCCAAACTATTGTTTTTTACTACAATTGTTAATTTCAAAAATTGAAACCAACTTGTTTCTCTAAGGTGTATTACAATTCTGAATTTTGCTATTCTTAATTCCCATCTTATGTTATTTATAAAAAAAAATGTTATTGCTACAATTTTTAGTTCCATAATAATCATTCTTTGTTTGTTTATTTTTCCACATTGTTGTTGCCACAATGTTCAATTCCACTTGTTTAAATAACATTTATGAAATAATTTTTTTTTGATAATAAATATAGGGATAATAGTTTGAAAGTTTGAGTTATATTTGGCTTGAACTTTTATACCTTGTGATATGTTTATAAATGTTTGTTCAGATTTTAGTATTTGCATTTTTGTAGCATATGTTTTTTTTTAATATGTAACTAATGTTGCAATTACAAAATAGGATAAGGAAGGCAAGATCCTAGTAGTTGTTTTATATTGTTGCAAAAATCATTAGTTGTGTTGTATAAACCTTATTCTATTCATGCAAGAGGAATGAAACTTTTCAAATTTTGTCATCAAGTTTGTGGATGGACAATGAATGAAAAAAAACAATTTGAATCTGAACATGCCCTTGAAATTCCTTGGCAATTTGTGGATTTCAAAATTAATTATTAGGATTCACTACAAGTAGTCCTCTTTTTGTGTTTTCACAAGTTGTGCAATGCCATATAAGTAAACATTTTTTTGGTGATTTTCATATTAATTTTTTTGATTCCATACATTTTATACGAAGATATGATGGACGGAGAACTACCTTGTTTTTACTTATTTTGGTGGTTTGCACTTTGAAAGCAAAAGAAGAGAAGACATTTGTATATTTACCTTCACCACTTGTTTGGTTAATGTGGTTGTGTTGTTGCTTCAGTTGTAAGTATTCAAGGAGACATCAATTTGTTGTTAGCATTAAATTGCAACCAACTATCTTTGTTTTCATTTTGCTTCATGTTTTGCACTTTGAAAGAAAATAAATACTTTTATTTTAATTTTGCTTAATGTTTTTCACTTTGAGGGGAAATGGTAGCATAATAACATAAACTTTCACCATATATTTTGTTATGCAACTATGGAATATTCAAGCCCCACCCAACAAGGTATTACTAGAGAGCCTATTAGGGCACGCTAGGCAACACACCTAACATAATGGGAAAGGTGAGACAAATCCAAGAAATTAATGATGGGGTGGCATATTCAAAGATTTTATTAAAAAACATTCATGTTGATCAAACACATTTTTTGTCATTATTATGAATCTAAGATTATCATCATGAAATTATGTCATATAATGGTGTTAAAAAATGACATAATTTGGCACTCTAGACATTAATGTTTGTGTTTTGATTTATGTCCTTAGAAATATATTTATATTATGGACAAAAGTTGCAATTCCACAACATGTCAAAAAGATCATTTGTAGCCGAAAAGAAGAGGGTCCTATAAAAATAGACATCGCATACACTATCTGATGTGAACCCTGACGTAGATCGATTTCACATCAGTTGATAGCTCAACAATCTCCAAGACTCAAACTGGCTTCCTGCTCTCCTTGATTCCTTAACGATTCACAGACCGACTGACCCAACGACGCAGCAATTCAACAACACACACTTCCGGTCATGCATCTCTTCACTGATATAATTCCAAGGAAATTCTTCATTTCTTATCCACAAAATATGTACATCCTCGAGAGCTCAAGCAATTCTGGCCCTTAGAAGCTCTGATGCAAAAAGAAGAGGGTCATGATGGTTCCTCACATATTGTTCTTCATTTTTCTTGATTCCTCTCATTCAGTTCAGCAACTAGAGCTCAACTACACATCAGACGCAGCGGAAAAGTCTCAAAACTCAGCTGAACTCCTCTCACCAGCCTCCTAACTATCAGCTGCCTAACTCCCAAGACAAGAACTACTCTCCTTCCCAAAAACACAGCCCTCCTGATCTTTTCTTCTGCTTTTCGTTGGCTCCTTCTAGAAGCTTCTCCCATACTCCAGTGCCGCCTCCCTCACGCTCCAAGCCGCCATTCTCCATAATTGCATTGCCGACCTTAGTCATAATTTGGAGCCGTCATTCAAGTTCCATACCCATTCAGTGCAGCCGTCATGCAAAATTCCTCAGTACAACTCCTCCCCCCAATCCAACAAAGCTTCTCATGTAAAAGCAGCCGTCATAGAAACCAACGGCTTAATTAACAAACGACCTAACTTCCCTGATCAGTGACATCCAGGAGTCTGATGTAACCTAATTTCGGGTTACACATTAATTTAGACAAGGTGATTGAAATGTTCAACATGGTTTTTCATTTCTTCTCTTCCTTTAGATAAAGCGTCCATTTTAGCCTAAATAATGTTTTCCCTTATTGACAATTAGCTAAATAGCATAGTCAACTAAATACCCATAAAAATTCAATAATGATTTAATGATGATGATCCAAAATAAAATTTCTAGACTCAAAGTAAAAAGACTTGACATATTACAAGTTTGAAACAAATTGTGGATTTGTTTGTAAATTCAATTGCCATTCAACTCATGACAATGCAAATACTCAAGATGGGCATTGTGCAATTGTCTCATTTGTTCCACAACTCTTCCCTTTTATTAACATACCCGTCTCAAATCAATATGTGGTTGTTGCAATTTGAAAAGAATAGTAATGTAATTCTATATCATCAACTTGGATCCATGAAGCTTCTTGTTTTCTTTTGTAGATGATGCATCTAATTTTTCAAGCCCCAAGTAGGTATGCACATACTTGGAAAGATGTTTTTTTTGCCCTTGTGAATCAATGATGTGATTCTCAATGTGATCTATAAAAGATATTACAAAAAATATAAAAAATGTTTTGTCTATTGCTTAGTAGTGGTTTAGCATGATCATTATAGTCCATAAATGCTTGCTAACTTTAATGGCTTCATCATTTTTTCATAATTCTTTTCAACCTTGTTATTAACACACAAGTTTAAATGCAACAAACACATTTGCAAATCTTTAGTTTGGTGGGTTTGCTTAGATGATACAATAGAGAGAGAGAGAGAAGAAGAAGAAAACACAATTTTATTTATGAGCCCACCACATCAAGTATGGTAAGGGGATGATGTGGTATGAAATTGTAGTCAAAATGACCAAGTGAGTACTAACTTAGGTCCAATTTCAAGGTAGTAAAATATAATTTTTGATTTAAAAAAACAACAATGAATTTTGAAAAATCTCGATAATATTAAATAATAGATCTATTTTTTAATATGAGGATTTTTGAAAGATGATATTTAGGCTCGTGTTGAAACTTGAGATTAGTTATTATAGAGTTATAATAATATCTTGAAGGATTTTGGTTTGTTTTAGAAGGATTTTTTTGAAGATTAGGTATATTTTTTGCATGGTGAAATATTTGAATTTCCATAATTCTTCTTTTTTGAATGTAAATGGCAAGGCATCTTTTTTTCCATCCACACACCACATTCATCCTTAAGGCTTTAACATCCCATTTGGGGGGGGGGGGATGTTGAGCACGAGCTTCACACCCTAATCCTGGTTTCAGAGAGTGCGCCGTGCGTTGAGCATGTTTTCCCAGCTCACACAAAGAAAGGCAAGAGTGGAAGGGCTGGACAGCAGGAAGGAATGGTGCGATAATCTGTGCCCCCCACGGAGGTCATAAACATGGCGTGTAGGCAGCTTCCGCGCCTGTTGCTGCTGCGGCCTTTTCTTCTCGGTCGCTCCCAATTTCCTCTCCTCAAAACGTCTTTCGTCGCATCCAATATGGTCCATCCTGGTCTTGTGACGAAGAACCCTAGCGGCGTTGGGCCTTCTCTTCCGCCCGGGAGCATGGGATTCTCGTCCATGATGAGCGTTTATCCGTGGTCTTCAAAGCTATTGCTCACTCGAACGCAGCTAGAGACTCCATCGCATTTGCCACAGGAATGTACTCGTGTCGCTCCTTCCATTCTACAGGTTGGAACCCTAAATTTCCTGCCCTTTTAAGTCCTGGAAACTCTCCTTTCTTTGCTAAGTTTTAAAAAAAAGAGTTTCTCATGCTGTTGTCTTTTGTTTAGCGCCAGAAGTTTGTCTGCGAAAATAATTTCTCCTGCAATTAGGTCAAAACTATCCAGTCAGGGAACTGCTGCACTGCTCAATGAATGTGAAACTTCTCCTTTATAGTGATTTACCATGCAATCGAAGTTGCCATTCATTCATGAATGTTTGAAATGTTATATGGTGTACTGTCTTCTGCTTCTTTTTATTTTAAAAAATAAAAATTATTGGTTTTTCTTTTTTGATATATCTATAGCAATGCAGTTCATATGATTGATTTGGTTCTGTTCTATAGTTCTACATGTTCATGACCATTCTGTTCTCCTGAATTAGGTTTAGGCAACGGAGTCTAAGGATTGTTGCAGGATCATGCAGAGTACTGTTAATGCCTGAATTGCATTTGTGGTATATGATGACAGGATCAGGGGATGCTTTCTACATAGTCTAATTAGTTTTGCAGGATCATGCAAAGTAATATTAATGCTTGAATTTTCATTTGTGGTTATATGATAAAAGGATCAGGGAATGCTTTCTCTGTCTGTCTGTGTGCAGTTCCAGCAAAGGCAGGCATTTGCCACAAAACTGAAGAAGACAAAAATAAAGGCCTATTCGTGAGAGTTTTTGATCACTTACCTGTTGAATGTTACAGTTGGTTTTATTTTGGCTCTTCTATGAGAACAGGCTTCCTAATTTTCTTCATACATTGATCTTGGTACTCATTTAAATGTTTGAAGTTCACATTAGGCTATTGCTCAATTATGTTTTGGCTGGCTGTTGAATTCAAGGCAGAGTTTTTGCAATTGTTCTTCTGAGGAGTAATTCTACTGGTTGTAGGTCATATAAAAAACGCTTCAGAGCACTAGCAAATGGGCTTTACAAGCGATGGAGGTCTGGCAAGAGGCACAATGCCCATTCCAAGGTATGGACGTAGTTTATGACCACTACTTCCTTGAGACTCCCCAAGAAGCTAGGAACAGGATTTGGGCATTTACATCAAGTTTCATCTTGAGGGTAGAGTTCTGAAAGTGTTACTGTCAAGACATTGGAACCACTTTCCTGAATATCATAAATGATCGGCCTCATGTCTATAAGCTGATATTTTTTTGTCATTGACAGAAACATTTCCAGTTTTCTGATGGTGGTTTAATGCTTATACTTGTTGCAGACCAATAAGCAAAAGCGACAGCTTAGGCGACCATCAGTTGCTCCCCATGCACTTGCCACAGTTATGAAGAAGCTGAATTTTCTTGGTTAATATCTCATACTGAAGGCTTCCATTAAAGGTTTACTACTTGGTGACGTGTACAGTAAACCATTCAATCTGTTTGTGATGTTGAAAAGCAGTGTTGTGATAACTGTTGACTTTGACATGATGTAGTTCTTTGGCCCTCTGGTCCACTTCATTCTTGGGCCATATTCTTGCTGCCTTGGATAGTTGGAGAGCAAAGCTGTTTCTTTTATTCTTTTCCGGAGAGTTTCTAGGTTCAACTTTGCCAAATATACTGCTCAGTATTTTTGTGGTTGCATTCTGATTTTGTCTCTTTGAAAGAAAGATATGTCAAGCAGATCCTCCTATCTTTACAAGAAGTCCCAATGGAATTCACACCAGTAGCATGATCTCAACTGAGCAAACATCATGTAGGAGGCAGCAGGGACTAGCTAACATAGACAACTGACAATATAAGCAAGAAGACAGGAAACCAAATACAGCAGATGGAAGAGGGCACCAAAGCTAGGGGTACAGGAAGTACCACAACTGGAGACTGCCCATCTTTGCTGGTATAAGTCACTAATCCTTACCTCTGCTGAAACTTGTGAGCCCAGTTCTGTTGTCAGCAAGTTCTCTTGGTCTGTCCTGGTTACTGAACCAAACACTACATCTATACAACACAAGATGACTTCCATACTTGGTTACAAAGAATTTTGATTTCAGTGTACACACTTTACTACAGACTTACTAACATGGAATGTCAGATTGTGGTATGACTACAGATATGTTTCTGGTGATGGGTCAAAGGAGTACTGCTAACATAAATCATCTAGACAGTGTTGGGAACCTTTCACTTTTTTGGAAAGAAAATAAAATTCATGTGGGGGGAAGTGGGAGATTGGAATCAACCCTAAACCCTGCAAATCTAACTTCTTAGAACCATTATTTGTTGACAAATTTTGTTAACTGTGGCAATTGTTGTTCATATGATTTTTATCAATGTTCTGAAAGGCATTCATGACATTCATGTTGGCCATTCCCAAGTAAATCGGAACAGTGATAGTAAAAATGTGTCTTAATAGTGCATATATTTTCATTATTAGTTATGGATTATTTTTACATTTGTGCCACATCTCAATAGGACATAGAATTTGCTTTTGTTTATAAGCAGGCCACTTTCACCCATGCCTTTGGACAAAATCTAGTACAGTGCATGTTCAAGTCCTTGCAATAATTTCTATTGTGCTATATTATGGGCATGATAGAAATATTTGGTTTTGTTTTGGTTGAGACGAGAACATATGTTCCAAGGTTCAAAATTATATGGGTAACAAGCAAAAGAACCACGTTTTGTGAGTCCAAAAATAACAAATCATGAACTTATTATGGCCACCTTTGTTCTATGGAACATTTTACTCACACCCAAGTTATCAAGCAAGGCAACATATGACCAACTCCTAACACCCCAACCCTGTTTGCAACACTGATGATTTACCTAGTGATCGACTAAGGTGACAACTGCACACACTGAAAATTTCAGGAAAAAACTCAGGACTCGAAATTTGTAGACAATATATTGCAAAATTGGCTGGGCTTCAGTCCTCATTATAAGCAGAAGCATCAAAATGTGTGTAGTTTTAGTTGTCAATGCATTGCTAGAGGCCAGAGGCATTCTTTGCAAAGTTGAGATTTCACTATTGCAAGTTCCCTTCCACTCTCAGGAATTGATCAAAGGGATTTCTAGTACCAACATCATTCACAGGTTAAGGACCTGTTCCCTCATGAGCTTCAGAAAATAGTTTGCAATTGGTCCTGCTGGCCACAAGAAAATTCCTAGCTAATGTCCTAATATATCACTGTTGACAAATAAAAAAATTTACATGTTTTATTTACCGAATCGTCCATCAATCTCAAACCTGTGCCACTCTGGCCAAAACATGCTGAGTGACTATCAAAACAGCTTCTTTTTCACAGGCATGAAAGGGTTTATCAAAGAGATATTACCTGAATACCCCTGAAGAATATAGACCTTTGCTGGCTCAAACATCTCGTGCTCCTCATACTCATGATCCAAATTTTGTGAATCCAAATCCAAGAAATTTCTCAGCTTACAGGAAGGCTGCACTAGGCAGCAGCTCTCAGGAACCCTGATATTTGCCACCCGTGCCCCATGCCGCATTTGCCACACCTGCTAGTCCCACCTATAAAATTAGCAGAATTGCAACAGACCACAGGTACAATAAAACTAATGCAACATGATCACTCTGGGACACATACTGATAAGCTATGAAGATGAAGGGTTGATGAAGGACTAGGAATGAACAAATGCCAAACAGTTGAGAGTGATATTGCAGATGTTAAGGGACCTCCCAGGGTTGCAGATCTGGAATTCTCCAAGATACTCATGGGCTAGCTAGCTGTGTCCTAAACATCATGCTTCTAGCAGAGAAATCTAAGTGGTAAACATGATGATTCACATAAAAGCATAAGCAGATAAAGAGGAACACCAGCACCATTACGTTACTAGCTATAGCATGCTTATCTAAGGTTTCAGGTTTGGATCCTCCTAATTGGCAGCTGGTACAATTTTAATGTAACTCAAGAAGAGAAAACTAACACAATAACTCAACCCATCATATGGTTCCCTCTACAAACCAGGGCCTTCACCTTTGTAAAAGCTTCCCGACTGCCTCCCTGACCAACATCTAAAACACATGCATTCAGTCATCCTAGCCCACCTATGGCTGACATAGTTTCAATGCAGGGAGTTACAATGCACCTCAACAACACCCCTCCGTGGTGCATGGATGGCCAAGCATAAACAAAACTCCTGTCTCTTCTGTGATAGAAGATATGGGTGATGTAGGTCCCCATAGCTAGCACTCCCATCCACAGGTGCCTCCAAAAATAGACAGTGGGCATCCCGGTAGCCCTGCACATTTTGCAATGACCTTCTGTCAGAAATGAACAGAAGGTGCGATAACAGTGTTGAAATCATAAGTCATTAAGGACCTCTGCAACCAATCTCAGAGGCGATGTTAGCCCCTAAGGCTTCACCTTCAAGCTATACTTTGTGTCTTGAGGAAATCTAAGCATTTCCTATGAGGTGAAGACTTATAGCACATGCCTTCCAAATGCGCACCACCACAACAGCATGTACATCAACAAGCAGCACACGGCCTAATGAGTCAGCTACAGCAGCCAAGGAACCACCAGGTGCCACTGCCAGCCTCTCCCCTTTCCTCACAGGGTCCTTCAAACAAGTGACAAGTGATGCTGCAATCAACAGACATCATTCTCAGTTCTCCAAGCCAAAATCTGACTGCATCTACACCCTCATTAGGTGAAGATCTCTTACTCAATCCATTTGCATTCATTTGACCTTTTGTGAGCCCTTACCACAGAACACAATTGAGGCCATGAAGGAACAAAACAAGAGGCCTTCTCCCTCACCAGACCAAACAATAAGAATGACTTTTACCTCGTGAAAATGCCTGGGGGCTGACTTCAGTTGGTCTGTTGGACTCAGAATTCTCATCTCTTTGCCAAAACCTCTTAGTCAAAGATGCGATTTTTGTCACAGTGGCTGGCATCAAGTTGTCCATGATAACACCCACTAAGCTACTGTTCTTGTCTCCTGATACCCTGGTAAACACCACATTAAGTCACCAATTCTTCCATCAAAGTTACAAACTCAGTAGGAGAACTGAAAATACCTTCATACAATGCAAGTTACTGTATGCTACATGAGGCTCAACTGGATTTGCTTTGGTTAGACAGACTACTGAACCAGCTTCACACCACGTACTTATCCAGTGACCGATATAGAGCAGGTCCTTCCATATTTGTGGTACCATCTCATATTTAGGATACGACATAATGGATGACAATAGCACATAGAATCCAATGCTTGATCAGTCCCAAAAGTCAAGATGCTTTCTACATTCTAGTTGGACCTAGAACTATGTCATTATTCTCTCAATTTCACCAGTACCTTGATTTGACATGCTCACCTGAAAGCTGCCAGTGTGGAATCAGGTCCTACAGTCAAAGCAGCATAGTGCCGTCTAGACTGCCATCAACAATAACTTCATCAACTGCAGGAGCTTATCCATTGAACCTGAAGGTTGTCTTAGAGAATGTACATGGTCACAGAACTATACATTCCACTTCAAGAACACATGGAAAAAGAAAGAAGATGAAAAAAAAACAGAAGTTGAGCACATTAGTCTTGCACATTTATTGCAACTGACATCATTTCTGAATGCAAGACAAAGGTCAAAACCTGTTGCTCCAAAAGAGGTGGTGGCATCAAACCCACAACGGCCCCATCAGCACAAACCAAACCTGCTGCTGCCTTGTTCACATTCCACATCAGAAAAGGAAGTCTATTTGGGGGCGGTTCACCATCCAACCCTTCTCCTCCAACTCTCCATCCTAGTAGCCCCTCCCCCTCCATCCCCTCTCTTTCTCGTAATTTCCTGTGCACCAACAACTTTACCCCTATAATGATCAGATTTTTGAAATTTGAAGCACTTGCTAAACCCAAGGGAGAGCTGGCATTCTAGACAACTGCCAAACTCATGGGGTTCCAACTTCAATCCTGCCCTTTTGACTTGCACTGAGCAATTGAGATGGTAAAGGAGCTAACCAAAAGATCACGAGTTTCAATGCGGGCAATTGCCTTGGGATATATGATGCAAAGATCCTCTGAAGTGTCGTTGCTCATGTGTCCCAACGGTTCACTTCGTACACGAAGCCGTAGAACTGGATCAGAATGGAAGTACTGGTCAAAAGAAGAGCAAGTCATCAGGCATATCCCAAACTGCAGTCACATCCAATGTCTTAAGACTCAGAAAATCTGAATTGGATCCTTATGCATTCTGGATCATATTCAGATTGGGTGCCTTTTCAAATCATCACCAAACTGCGAATTGAATCAACCTTGAATTGAGGTGCTTTGTATTTTACATCTATCAGACTGCATTTTGAAAATCCTAAAAGTATTAATAGCAATTACACATCCCTTCTACATTGAAGTTCATTGTTGAAGAAATTTGTAGATGAAATTAGCACAAGAACTTTCAGACATCTACTAGCTGCCACTAACCTCAGAGGGCAGAGGAATAAAATTGCAGAACTGGGCATCAAAGTATGTGATTACAATCCAATTCTGAAAGGAGGGCACCAAGAAAATTCTACAGAGGAACCAAGCTGAACAGAAGAATTCACATGGACACGAGACAAGGGCAGGCAAGATTAGGGTAGGAGTAAATAGCAGATTCTGCAACAATGAAAGATTTCAGGAAACCCTAGTACAGCAGAAAACACACATCCAGAAACATGCGAGAGTATCAACTGGACAGAAGAGACATTATCAATTGAAGAAAGACTGATACAAACACTGGTACATGATAGGGATTCTACAATCCAGGAGAGAAGTCCATTGATTCGCAGATAATTGAGTCTAGGGTTTTGGAAACCCTAGATCAGCACATCGGTTGATCTCAAGAAAAAATCTTATGGTTGCAAGGAGGCGACTCTTTTTCACCCCCCCCTTTGTTTCCAAAAGCTTGGAAGATGAGATGGATTCCGGTACCTGCTTGATCAACAAGTTGCCTTTCTGGGAGAACAGAAGCAGCGCTCCAAAGGAAGTACCGACAGCTAACACGGTAGCAGCTTCGAACACCACCCACTCCATGGCAGTCAATTGCTCATCGGACTCCAGACAACTCCCCACTTTCCGCACCATTGGAGAAGGAGGAGATTGATCTCCTCCTCCTCCTCCTCCTCCTCCTCCTCCACTGATAATGGCCCACGACAGGCGCATGACGATGGTGCGGTTCACTGCGATTGCCATCTGTTGCTGGTGCGTCATGGCCACAAGGAGCGCGGCATCATCTAGCCAACGAGAATTCACGGCGCTCAGCTCTTCAGTGGGGATGCTACCGCAGAGCTGCAATCCTCTGTACCCCGCTGCCCCTGATGATGTGCTTGCCATTGTTCTTTCTTCTTTTTCTTCTTCTTCGAACGAGCTCCTGGTGCGTCCAGAGTCCAGAGAGACGCAAACGAGCTTAAACCCTAGGACTTCTCCTCCTTTCTACTTGTGTTTTTATAGGCTCCCTGCCCTGGAAGGTAGGAGCGGGACGGTTCTTAAAAGGGGGCAGATAACCTCCGGACATAAGACGGGTATAAATGTACCTGGCCTCCGGTTTATCAAAAGGTTCAGACCAATCGGTTCTCAAGACTAAGGGAAAAGCCAACAAAAAAAACACTGCCAGGCTCTTTTCCGGAAACCATCGGTTCTTTGAAGGGGTGTTGAAACAACAGAAATTGGTTATATAAACTTACCCTCCGGTTCTCAAAACAAAGGAACTGCTTTTGGTATGTAATTGTGTAATTCCAAAAAAACTGTGAAAAAGTTTAAAGAATTGGTGGTTCTTTAGTGGAACCGTCCGTTCTTTTAAGGGTTTTGAAATTAACGGAAGCCGACTATTCTTTGATTCGGAATTTTTATCAAAGAGTTGGAACCCACGGTTCTCTGATTCTGGAATATTTAAAGAACCGGAACTAACTAACCGTTCCCTAAAACATTCAAAGAAACACCCAACCTTTATAGTTCCCACATTCTTACGGTGTTCTTATCAAGTTCCCCATTGATGAGCTCGGGGTCAACAACATGTTCCTCAAGTTCCCAATGTGTTCCCAATAGCACCACCTCACTTTGTGCCCATAGATATGGATGGGACTTTGCCCCCAAGTTTTGGAATGTCTTTCAAGTAGAACTTTTTCATCACCCTTAATAATAGAGCATCACAAACCTTAAGATCACACAAGTTGTTGAGTTTTTTTTCAAAATAAAAAATTTAATAAATTTTTAAAATATAATAAATAATTAAAAAAATAAATATAATAAATAAATATTATTATTTTAAAAATAATCCTCTCTTGGGCTTTGCGTTTTTCTTTCATAAGTTAGCTTTTGTAAGTGTTAATTGTTGGAATGCATGTTACTTTATGAAAATGAATATCTCGTTTGTTCAAGCTATCACATGTTTATTTATTATGGTTAATTAATTTTTTTTTTGGTAATTAAAAAAACTTAAACAACATGTTCAAATATTCTCAAATATAAAAATAACTTGGTAACTTAACTATGTTTATAAATAGTAAGTAGCTCAAATGTGAAGTAATTTGTAGGGTTGTAATGTTTAAATTAACCATGGTCAAGTTTTGCTAATCCAAATTCACATTTGGGAATTACATAGACTTCACAGATATTGGCTTCTTCTTTGGAAAATTTAAAATTATAGTCAACCAACAGAATCATTTGAAAACTTGTTTCCAAATTTTCAAGTAATTTCTTTTGAAGCCTTTCCAAGTGCACACTTGCAAGGGACTTGTCGAGCCTTAGATTTCAAAGGATGCTTGAAAATTGCCATTTAAGTGTAATTTAAGGCAACTTTGTGCAAGGCCTCACTCAAAGAAAAACATTATTATGTTCTTCTAGTTAGAAATGTTTCTAAAAGACAACACAATTTTGTTTATTTATGGATGCTAAAAATAAAAAATGTATTTTTGGCATTTATTCATTGGGTATAATAAGCATGGAAGGGAGTTCAAGAATTTGGTGAGATCTCCAAATTTTTTCTTCTTTTAAGTGCATGATGGAGAAGATAGAATATGACAACATGGTCATTAGGGATTCCAAGTGTTCAATGAAGTATGATGGATTTGCTATTTGTGTGGGTGACATCAATGCCATTACCCTTTGAAAGCTCTCATTCCAAATGCAATATTATCACATTAACATGCTCTTGTCCTCTTGCTCAATTCTCTTCTAGGAATGTCCAAAGAACAAGATTGCCCCCAAAAACCACAATGATGAAGCTTGGCAAAGTTGAAGATAAGATTAAGCCTAAAAACAAATAATGAGCACCTTTTACAAAGGCATTGACATTCCATTTTAAGGTAGAAGCACCTTAAATTGTCCAAACAAGCATAGCAAGTAATGGCGACTTTAGTTTTCTCTTACACTCTTCTTTCCTTAAAGACAAAAATGATTGAAAACTTAACTCAAGTTGAAGCTGAGATTTTGGATTTAAAAAACAAAAGTTATGAATTTGTGAAAAGCTGTTATAAAGTCTTCCTATATTGAGAAGCTCTTGTGCAAGTCATAGATAAACATCTCAACTCCTCAACAAAAAAAGAGAGCTTCTACTATGGTCAAAACAAGGATCTTAATATCAAGACCACATGTGGCAAAATTGAGATCTTAAATGAGTTGGATTTGAAAAAGTATTAGAACATCCCCAGTGGTGCTTAGTATACGACCCTGCAAAACTATTTTTCACATCCAAGTTTAGTTGTATACTTTGTTGCCACCCCTGAAAGTGGGATAGCAAATAGGTGGGGGAACTACTAATAACAAACCACCTGGACCAATCATTATGATGGGCCAATCAGAAACACTTAGCAGCAGTCATATGATCTTTATTACACTCGTTTCTGCTGGTGCACACCGTTGCTTTGCCTTTTATGAGCCACCGCAAACTGTGGAATTCTGCTGAGCCAAAACCATTCTCCTCAGCCAAGCTGGTATAGTTTCACTTTTCTTCATCTAATTTTACTGTGGAGGATAACATACTGAGCACCGCTGGAGATGATTTTAGTGAGGGAATTTTTTTTATCAACCTTTAAAAGCTTGATTAGTTTTTAAAATCATTTATCAAAATATCTTACACAAATGAATTTTAATTTAAAACCACAATCTAAGGCATCCTTAAAAAAAGAAAAAAAAAAGATTGTGATGATAAATCACAATTTCAAGTCATATTTTATCATTTGAAAATAATCTTACATTGATAGTTATTGCAGTCATGCAATTTATTTTATTTTTATTTTTCCTTTTTTGGGGGGACAAAGGGGAAAATACCCATTTAAGCTTTTTTTTGGCCACTTTTGCACAGAAACTCATGAAGAAAAGTGCACTCTCTAATTAAAACCCAGTGGAATGAAAAAAACAATAAACTGACCCAAAAAAAAAAAAAAACTGAAATCTTCTGGTGATTATACTGAAAACCAGCACCTTTTTTTTAAAAATAAAATAAAAATTTCATAATTTAAGTTTTTCCTGTGTTCTCAAGGTCCTCCAGTAACAGAGTTATCATGACTTGAAGATGGTCAGGCCTGGAAAAGTTCAGGCTGCCCAAAGTCTTAGGTAATGTGCCTTTTATGTGAACAAATAAATAATGAGACATAGTTCCAGTTCCTTGCCATTGAGAGAGTTTTAAATTTAAAAAATAAAAAAAAATATTTTAATATTTTAATATATAGGTAATGCTTTCTGAAACCATGGAGAAAAAAAGTTTATATGTTGAGTTTCTATGAAATTGTTGGATACCAACCCTAACCCTAAACCTAGTAAAGCAGATCACTAAACCATTCATAGGATCATGCTTGTGTGCTAAAAGTTAAAATCTTTGTTCACACTAAATTGGGTTCCCACAATGACTAAATGCCTATAACAAATTAATGTTAAAATTTTTATGTTGAATGTGGTAAACAATTGTTTTTAGAAATGTTAAAATTTTCAAAAAAATTATTTTATTTTTCAGAAATAATTTTTTTTCAGAAGTAAAAATAAAGAGTCTGATATAATATTTGGGAACACATCATTTGTTGGCCTTGCCTTGGTAGGCAAGGATATTGTGTTTAGATTCATTATAGAGTATAGTAGTAGCTTAAGGGATTTTGGCCCCTAGGTAATAATAATAGGTCTATTTTTATATGAGGATTTTTGAAAGATGATATTTTGGCTTGTGTTGAAACTTGAGATTAGTTATTATTATAGAGTTATAATATCTTGAAGGATTTTGGTTTCTTTTAGAGGATTTTTTGAAGATTATATTTTTGTATGGTGAAATATTTGAGTTTCCATAATTCTTCTTTTGCCTTAAAATACTTTTGAATGTAAATGGCAAGGCCATAGTGTGATGTGTACACCCCTTGTTTGTTTTTGCACCTTGAGATCCTCCAAATTGTAGTGCATCTTGCTGTGCTCTTGTTACTCTTGGGACAAAGCTCTCAATAAGTAAGGGTGCACTGAATTGGTTTCATAATGTTTTGAGTTACAATGGAGGAGCTATTGAATATTGAACAATGTTTTTTTTATTGAAAATTTATTTAAATCCAATGGAGGAACTATTGAATATTGAACAATTTTTTTTTATTGAAAATTTATATAAATCCAATGGAGGAGCTATTGAATATTGAACAATGTTTTTTTATTGAAATTTTATTTAAATCCAAACTGAGAAATTATAGGGGAATTTGGGCAGGCTTTTGTATGTATTGTTGAAAAAGCCTTTAGTGAGTAAGATTTAATGAAGGTGTGATTTGGAAACTTTTAGATCTAAGGTGCAAGAAATTTTGGAATTTTGAATTAGTTTTTGGTCATTGAAAATTCAATTAAATAGCTAAAATGGTTTTGGAAGGAATTGATGGTTGAGTAACAAGTTCACACTTGGGTCAATGACATAAGCTGCACAAGTCATTATAGAGTTTAGGATAATAGAGGTGTGTTCCATAGTTCACAAAAACCAATTGGAGAAATTTCCTAAGTGTATTTTGGAGGGCACTTTATTTATTCTTGAATATCCTTCCTTGAAAAGAGGAGGGATATTACAAGTAAAGTGTGAGAAATATATATTTTGCCTATAAGTAGGTGGAAAATAATTCCCATTCTTTAAAAAGTAGGTGTAAAAACCTTCCCTCCTACACCTTAAGATTTATATACATTTATGGAAACCTTTGTTGAATGTGCTAATTTATGAATGGTAAAGGTCACAAGTCGAGCCCAAAATGTGGGATCTGACTCAACTATCAGTTCATTCTAGGCCTTTGGATTGCCCCCATTCTAGGGTTCTATTGTACACATGAAATAGGGGGTAAAATCTATCTAATGAAGGAAGGTAGTTTGTTTTGTTTTGTAGTTATGAGATCCACCAAACTGGGATGCTTCAGATTGTGTTCTTGGTGTCTTTGGAAAGCTCTTGACAAGGAGGGTTGCATGGGCTTTGGTTCCATTGCTGTTTAGACTTGTGGTGCAAAAGTTCTTGAATATTGAATGATTTCTTCGCTGAAAATTAAATTAAATTAAATTGTAGCTGAAAATTTCAGAGGAATTGGAATGTGCTTTTGGTGTTGTTGGAAAGATCTTGGAAATTTATTTGGGAAGTTGTGGATTCCGAGTGGGGGAGATATTGATTTTGAAGTGATTTCTGCCTCTGAAAATTCAAATAAATTCCCAAAAAACCAGGTTTTGGAAGGAAAAATCAGTTGAGGATGTGGTAACACTTGGGCCACGGCCACAGGCCACAGTAGTATAGTATTATGTATGCTAGGAATTTTGCACTTGGGTATTGTTAGGCTTAGTTACCTTAACCCAATTTTGTTAATAAATGGGAGAGCCATTTTGCTAGGTTAATTGTGACTAATTGAAGGGAAGCCCCATTGGATAATGTAAACATCATCATAAGAGGAGTGGAAGAGTGAGGTTTTGGGTAAGCCTACATTGAAAGCATAGCAATTAGGTTGAGTTCTTTTTTGATACACCTTAGCTTGTTTTAAATAGGGTGGGGTTAGTTTTGGGTAAGACTTGGGACATGGTTAAGCATTGTTTCAAATTCAAGGTAAAGGTTTTTTTATTTGTGCTTTTGTACTGGACAACTTTTGCATAAGGGACAATGAGAATGCAATGGCATCATGAGGTGACTTGGAGGTCGCTCTTCAAGACGATTGTTCATAAGAGGCCAATATCTATGGGAGTCATAAGGAGTTGAAGTTCACAACACATACTAGTGAGCTAGGTGGATTTTTCATCAATAGGCAAGGTTTTTGTGGAAAGATCTCAAGGTGTTTTTGGATGCTACTACTCATGAATAAGCTCTAGGGGGGTTGTGTTTCATGATACATGCTAATGGAGTTAAGTGGATGGTAGTGGCTTTTAACATGTAAGGCAAACTATGGGGTGGTTGCTCAAAGGTTCAAGGATGTTACTTACATTACATACAATTATTTACATTTATGTACAAATGACTTTAGTTCAAAATGAGGTAATTGTTTATTATTTTGAAGATAATATTATTAGAATTTTAGAAAATAAATAAAATAATTTAAAATATGGAAAATTATATAAAATTTTTACTTCTAATATATTTTACATCATATATATGTGTACAAATGTTCATATGAATGTAATCAGAATCCATTGAGCCAAAAAGGGCATTAAATCTTAGTCAAACTTAAAGAAATGTTTATGTTTTTCCATTTAAAACCATGCCAATCATGACAAGTTATTGTTTATTCATTCATATGAATGTCAAAAAATTCAAATAAAAAATTCATTTCATGAAATTTTAGGTTTAGGTTTTTGATTTGGAACATTTGAAAATGAACATCTATTGTGTGAAAAGCAGTCAATTTTGCAAAGGACTATCAAAAGGACTTATATAATAGAAACATTTTGATGGAAAAAATTTAAAAAGATAAAAACCTATTAACCACATTAAAAAAAAAATTCATATTTTAAAAACTGTGGAATTTTAAAACTTTAAAAAATTCAAAAATTTTCAAATTGATGTATAATTTTAAGAGTTCAAGAATCTTTTACCATATATAATTGAGGTATAATGTGCATGATGTGTTAAAAAAATTTTGTAGCTTATTATAAAAAATAAAATGAAATGTAAACAATGAATCTTTGGTTATGATTTGAATTTGTTTTCATTTTAAAGACACAACACAAAATCTACAAGGACTTTGTATACTAGAAAAAAAATTTATTTATTAAAAAATGATAAATAAATAAAATCATGTATTGGGACAACTATAAGCATTTTTTATAACAATTTGTAAAATATTTCAGTGAAAAATTCATTCATATGAAAAAGTTATTTTTGGGCAAAAGGACATGAAGTCCTTGTCTAAAGTAATGTTGTTGGTTCATTGCATCTTGTTTGCACCTATACTTGCAATTTTACTTTTCATCTTTTTAAGAGTGTTTTTTTTTTTGCTTTAAAATACCTTTTCAACTAAAAATATAATAAATCTAAAGAAAATTTTAAAAAGAGTGCAATGCACTCATAGTTAATTAAAAAAAAAACATTGGATGTTACAACATGTAGGAATATGTGACCCATAGATGTGTGATCAAAATGCTTATGCTTGTAATACACATAAATGTTCTTCCTAATCCATCCTATTTTTGCATGCAGTCTCACCTTTTCTTTCATTCCAAATTTCATCTTTCAATTTGTGTAGTTCCAACCAAGAATTATCATGAAAGGTCAATGTCAAGACTTAGTGTTCAATTTTCATGCTAGAATTTGAAAAAAAGTTCATGGTATGAATCAAATGATATTGTTACATTTAAGGGTAGTAGGATGTTTTTTTAGTTGGCCTTTAGAACATAAAGGGTGATTTTTGAATTTTTTAAAATTTAAATTTGAGTTCATGCATAATGGAAAAAGGTTGGCTTATAGGAAAATCTGAATTTTTTTGGGTATATATATATATATGTGTGAAAATTTATGAAAAAGGTTAACTTAAAGATACTACATTTGTAAATGAATTTGGATATTTTTCAATTACCAAATTTACCACATTTATTGATAAATAAAAGGTATATAAACTTTCATTTCCTTTATAAATAGGTAATAAAATAAAGCATTTTGAATGCAAATGATTTCCAAAAAATACAAAAAGTAATCTCCTCAAGCTCAGAAGGAATTATTGTGGTTCAAATGGGTGCTCAACATGAGGAAGTGAATTGAACACAAGGTTGAAGTGGAAGGGAGAGGCATGGTGGCTATTTTTCAAGGAGTAGGAGTTAGTTAGTGAAGGAAGGAGGTTGTAGGAGCTATAAGAGGGACAATGATAGTCAACGTGTTGTTTTTCTCCTTGTACTTCATTTAAATTTGTCTTGCTTTTGGTCCATGCTTAACTTACTTTCTTTGAAGAACATGACATAGAAATACTAGAGACCTAGGGCAAAACCCTTGAAGAGGTAGAATGAACTTGGTCTTGATCTAGTATTTAAGGAGGTAAATATGAAATGAATTGTTTAGAAACTTGTATGAACTCTTCTTGATGCAATGGATTTTTTAAAAACAATTGAGAGTGAACAAACTTGTAACTCTCTTGTCATGCTTTGGAATTATGTATTAAAATTGTATTTAGTAGTATGCTTGTTAATGTGGGTGTAGGTTGTCTTTACTCTTGTACATTAATTTTCCAATAACCATCATAGGTGGAAGGGTGAAAGGGGTGCGATCACAATCACATGAGCCAATAGTGATGAAGGACTCAAGGATTGTAGTCCTTTTTGTTCTCATTTCCACTTTTTAATAGAAAGGATTTTTGGGATGAAATATTTTGCAATATATTATTAAAAATAATATAATATTTTCAATACATCACTTTTTTTGTATTAACTTTTCATGAATAATTAAGAATTTAAAGAAAGTGTACAAATTCTACCAAATTTTGCGTTTCATTTTGAAAAATTATCTTAATTTCAAATTATATGAAAATATTCTAATTATTTAATGTTTTATTTATTTGTTTCATAAAATACAACTTTGTTTTAGATGCCATGTACATTACATCCCATTTACATGTGGTAAAGGACTTTTGAAAATTTAAAATTCTGTTCAATAGATTTTTAATTTAAAAAAATTCAAATTTCATAACTTCCAAATTGTGAGTGTTTTTTGAGTGTGGATAATGAATTAACATCATCTGAATTTTTTTCTCATCAAAATTCTTTTATAAAGAGAATTTTTAACTTAGTAATTTACAAAATTGATTACTTTTGATGCAACTATTGTTAAAGTTCAAAGGTCTTTTATTAAAATCAAAACTCAAAATATATTTTTTGAAATTTTCAACATTCATATTAGTCATTTAACATTACATTCCATGATTAACATGGCATTAAAGTGGCACCACAAAAATATATCTAAGAAAATTACAATTTTTATGGAGTTTTGGCGGTCGTTCGACATGCTTTTTGCCTTGTTTGATTGTGACTACACCCAAAAGGATTATTGTTTGGTAATAGGGTTGTTATTGTGTGTGTGTACATGGTTTGATTTATTCTTTTTCATTGGATGTCCAATGACCATAATAAAGGGAGGGGTGAAAGAAATTAACAAAGGTGTTATGTAAGATTGAAAAAAGGAAAACAACAAATAAAAAACAAAATGTGAAGGCTTAGAAAGAAGGTGTAAGTCAACCTTTGCTTAAAATATTGAGCTAGAATGAGGTGTAAGTAGTGAAGTTGGCACATATGTAAGACATTAATCAAAGGACAAATACTTGAAGTGAAAACAAGAGATATGGAGAGAATAACCATGGTTGCAAGAATGTAACCTTTCACCCAATTCATCTCACCCATTCTTGGGCTTATTTCAAAAGTCATGTTAGTGTGGAGTAAGGGGGAGGGGTTTTGCCTAGTTGATATGGGAGTGTAGGAGTGGTTTGCTTTTCAGTAACTAGTCAAAACCCCTTTTTTAATTCCACACTAAACATAGGGTTGAAAAGAACCATAGATAAAACTATCATGTTAACCAATAGGAGGAACAACAAATGAAAATATGAATTAAGATGTTGCCAATGACAACCTTTTTGGATGCTCTTTGGATGTTAAATAAATACCCAACAAGAAGATGAATAACCATGATAATTTTATGACTAAAAGATATCACCATATGTTTGGGATATCTAACATTTAGTTCAAAATCTAATGGTGTCATGAACTAATTCCCAACTTCCAAGATCACTTAAACCAATCATCATAATCCCATTAAACACGCAAGGTGTTTACCTTGAGCTAGGCTATGTAGGTGATGAATTTAATCAAAACATGGGAGCATCAAGATCACTTGGTTGATGACTTGCTAAAGCTTGCAAAAGTCATCAAACATCATACATGGTTGAGGTTGTTAATATCTCTTTAACATGTCCAAATATTTTTTACATGCTCAAATAGGAATTAATCCTTAGGGAACTTATTTTCATTTTTTAAACTTTATTTGAATACACTCAAGGATTATAATATTATTGTATTAACAAACAAGTGTTACTATGTTATGGTTTGTCCACACTTAATGATAACTAAGTGTTATAGTAATGTTAAGTTAAAGGCATTTACATTTGGTGTTAAATGTACCATAAAATCTCGTACATTAAATCTAATATGTCACATGAATGTTAAATACAATATTTAAAATAAATCAAATGTTGAGAAATCATATTTCATCATTGAAAGATCACACCAATTGTGTTGTTAAGTTGCCCAACCAGAATTTGAGCAAATAAATTGATGTTAAGTTCACATTTTTCAATGTGCATTGTCACACTCATTGAAGTTTGTCAAGTTGTGTTCATCACCATCTTGCATTTGTGTACACTATAACAACAAGTAGGTTCACTAGATAATAGTGATTTTGAAATAGTGCAAGAGGTTGAAACATCAATAGACATGTTCACTAGATAACAATGAGCCTCAAACAATGCAAGGTTGCAAAAAATAGTTGAAAGCAATAGTTGTTATGGTGAATCTTGACATGTTACAATTAACATGCATAAAAATTTATGTGAATGCAAAGGAATTGAATGCAAATCAAAGGTGATGATGATGATGGCACATCCCTTTTGTGCATTTTCAATATGTGGGCATAATCCTAGAGGTGCCCATCTTGCGATTATAGTGCAAGCTCTTTCATAGGATGAAGCTTGGCATTTCACAACAACTTGAGTGAATAAGAGAAAAAAAACATGAGCAAAACTTAAAGACCATTCAACATGCAGGCCAAGGGTAGTGCCTAATTCTAATTTTAATAGAAAACCAAGACCCACATGCCTTTGTTGCCCAAGGTTGATGATGATAGGAACCCTGAATTTGTGCTCTTCATCATAATTAATTAATTTCAATGAACTGACATGAATGTGCAAAGTGATTCCAAAAATGATCATAAAAAGGAGCAATAAAAACAATCACACATGAACGCATCACATATTATCAATTTCAAAAAATCATAAGCATACAAAGTTGAAGATGAACAAATAAAAAAACTTCATGATTTCACATAATAAGTTTGAAAGTAATCGCAATGGAATGCTAAAGTTTGAAGATGATCTTCATAAGGGAGCAATCTTGGAACAACAATTGATATCGACTTGTTCAATGTTGTCTGATGATTGATTATGAAATGACAAACAACATCAACCTAAAACAATGTAATCATGATGTCAACATATCACCTAATACATGTTTAAAAACCCTAAAAATAATCTAATATTAGGTGTGAGAATACCTTTAGTGCATTAAACTATATGAAGAGTATTGAATAGTCTATGTGTGTAGTAGGTGTGTAGAAAAAATATGTTATGACTAATGGGATTCTTGGATTTGGTGATTTGAATTTGATTTTTCAATTATCATTTTCGCACTTGGATTCACTCTGATGCTTTGATGTTTTTGCTTTTGTTCTCATTCCTCACTAAATACTTAAACTACTTGCAAATGGCAAACCACACATTGATGCATCTCAACATTCATATAACCTAGGTTTAATTTTGACCTCTAAATGGGTGAGGGTGGTTCGAACTTGGGCCCCCACTAGGTGAATCTAGGTGCGAAAGTTCGTATTTGATTAAAAGTTTGATGTGTAATTAGTTATTTACAAATATGGTTTTAGCATATTATTTATGCATTTTGTTTCAAACAACATGAAATAAATATATGTTGCAACTTATTTTTTAAAATAAATGAAAAAGAAAATGTTCATAAGTTGTTTAAAATTGAAAATTATGAAAATAAAATTTAAATATATCTAAAAATTATCAACTTCAATAAAATATTTCATTGTTTCACAAGATATATTTTAAAAACCACACTTTTATGTTAGAAAAAAGAACATTCTTTCATATCTGGTGTTCTATACATTACTAAACCTGGGAAGATAGCTAGCTGCCAAAGGGAAAAAAGAAGAAGAAGCTGAAATTAATTAATATAAGGATATATAGAATGTCAATTCCAAAATAAATTTTAATAATAATAATAATAATAATAATAATACCTTTAAAAATAATATTCAAATATTATTTAAATCTATAATTTATTTATTTTCAAAGAAAAAACATAAATTTATAGATCTAGATAATAATATTTTATAGATAATATTAGATATAGATATTCATGATCTGAACTTTGTTTGTTTGTTTGTAGTTTTGTTTTGTTTTCTTTGTGAACTCAAGCTTTTTTGTTGTTGTTGTTGTTGTTGTTGGTGGTGGTGGTGTTGTTGTCGTCGTCGTCTTCGTAGTCGTTGGTTGGTAATAATGAGTGAGGAAGTGCTGCTTTTTCTTTCCTGTTTGTCTTTTTCCTCATGCAAGAACTCGTTGTTTGTTTCAAGCGCTTCTTCTTCATCCGCATCTTCGTCTTCTTCTTCTTCTTCTTTTTGTGTGCGGCGACACTCGCTCCGGATGGATGTGGCTCTGTAGACACGGAAGCGGCCGTTGCGCGCGTGCCAAAGTTTTCTACTGCAATTCGACCTTCCTTCCTGGAGGATTGTGTGTAAACCAGGCTGCAAAAGGTTTCTTTAGTGTTAGATATGATCTTTTTTTATTTTCTCTAAGCGGAAAAAGCTTTTGTTGAAATCTTGTTCATGTTCTTTGCCGATTTGCTTTTGTGTCTAACAATTGCGAGGAGTCTGCACGGATTCAGCTTGTGTTTTGATCCTAGAACTTTCTCTTGAAGAATACAGAAGCTCTCGTTCTCTTTATGTGTGTTTGTTCAACGTTGCTCTAAGGAGAATAGTTGTAATGAGGAGTTCAACGTCTGTCTTCCGCTTTTCTGTTTTTTCAGAGACTCGCTCCGGATGAGGCTCTGTGTTTGTTTGCTTGCGCGAGCGTAGTTAAGTAGACGGAAGCGAACGTTGCAAAGGTTTCTTTAGTGTTCTATGATTTCGTGTTCGTGTAACTCTTTGTCGATTTCCTCTGTTGTCTAACAATCGCGACAAAGAAGTCTGTGCATTCAGCTTGCGTTTTATCTTCTAGACCTTTCTGTTTCTTTCTTGTGTGTAACTTGTTCAGAATCTCTCTCGTCTTGTGTGTTTGATCATCGTTATTATAAGGAGAATGGTTGTAAGAATGAGCAGTTCAACGTCAGTTTTCTGCATTAAATCTGGTTTTATGGAGACCGAACCGCAGGGGGTTGCAGAAGCAAAGCAGGAATATGAGAGCGTCCATAACCTTGCCAGTACCAGCATAACGGGGCCGGACGAGGCTAAGACTACAAGAAGCCTTCAGAAACTTTAGAACCTGTAGAACTGGACCATACATGTAAGTGAACCCAGTCTTTCTTTGATTCCTATCATCCATCTGTACATAATTTTCCATTCCGTCCCTGCACAATGTTATCTGCCTGCCGAGAGAATTGCGGGCAAGAAATATGATATTATATACATATCAATGTGGAACAAGGAATACGCAAAACACAGCAGCAGCTAGACTTCGTATGATGTTATATGTTTACAACGTTTGATGAGAAAATGTAAGATCATCATTCTGGTTTTGCATTCCTAGTGAATAATAGATCAGAGCTTTAACATCTTCATGCATTGCTAGATTGGTTCCAGCATTAGGATCTGCTTTTTCCCAGTTTGCAAAAGCAAGGTTGTGAGAGAGCCTGGAGAAAGATTGACAACGTGAGGCAGCAGTATTCTAGAGAGGAACATAAATTGAGGAGAAATCCGTTTGTGTTTGTTTTTGTAGTGTGGAAGTCACCTTGAAGAAGAGGAAGAGGCCTCATCTCATCAACACGACAAGCACTGGGGCCTGGACAAGAGTGGCAGGTCCTGCTGCTATGGCTGGTATTACTGGCCACGTTCTGACAATGATTCTCCTCTTGTTCAGTATCCTGGCCACTGGTGGACTTGAGAGCGTTGCTGCTGCTGCTGCTTACTACAGACCGCAATTCTTCGCTATCCAAAACAGGCACTTTGGACCACATTCGGTCATCATAGCGACCGCCAAAGATCAAGCATTGTTGACATGGATCCATGGCCTTAATCCTCGAATGATGTCTTCCACTCCAGAAACGGAAAAGCAATTCTTCAGGATAGTTCCATCAAGACCCAACAATAAGCACGGCTCTCTTCTTTCATCAAGGAAACTGCCAACGCCACTAGTAAGCCGGAGTCCATTCCCGGTGAAAGTTGTGGAGAGGCTGAATGCCGGTCCAGGAGGCCAAGAGGCGAATTTCACTTCAAATGGTATAATATACCCACAAAGGAAAATAGCTCATGATCACCATGGTCCATAAGTTTGGTCTCTCATTGTTTCCACCTGAAATCTGCTGCCCCCAACTCAAGAAGAGTGAAGATTTTGTTTTGGAGATAAGAATGGGAAGAATGTGAAGTGAATGTACACATGGAGAACACCAGCCATCATTAGCTCCTCCTGTAACTCTTTTAGTTCAACATAGAGTTCTTTATCTGAGTGGTGTGTTGTTCTTATTAATGAATTCTTTGTGCAGATAGAATGGTGAAACGAATGCTGCTGCTTCACAGACAAGTTAGCCACAGATGGTTCCTAATGCTCCTCTTAGTCCCTGCAGCCTTGCTGTTCCTAGCAGTCTCAATCTGCTTGTACAAGGTCTGCAGAAGGAGCAAGTACCAAGTCAACCAATTTGACACCCAACTCTCAAAAAAGCTGTCAAGTAAGTGATAACACATTTGCTGGTCCAGAACCATGATTTATTTTTCTATCACAATAATATGATCGTGAAATGTAAATGCATACCTGACAATGGAAACAATTGATTTGAACTTCTACTAGCTCTAGGAGTTCACCTAGACCTTCAACATGTAGGCCAAGTTCTGCAGGTTTAGATGCTTTGCTTGTAAAAGGGCAAGTCAGAATGAAATGTTCATCCCCACAGCCATGTTGTAGCTTGAATGAGGATGCTATCAACTGTATTTGTTAGCATTATTGCCTCTTCAGTGCTAGCCAACATCGTGACCCAGTTTTCTGATTTCTTCTGGAAATGTCACAGAAACTCAGCATGCAGATTTCTATTTGCATAATTTTTTGCCCTGAGTTTTGAGCAGCTTATTATGCACTAACCTAGATATATTACCCACTGTTGAGAGCTGGTGAAGTCAGCTATAGTCACTGCTCTTCCTGATGGAGGTGACAGTCTAATACTTTGCAAGTGACACTCACAAGAATATTATGACTGCACTCTTTGCTGTCAGTTTTGTTTTGGTTTGGCTGGAATTGGCACTATTTTCTACCTGCAAGGTACTGTTGTGGAGTTTCCTATGCAGTCTCATCGACATCCTTCTAGGTACAAAAGGGTTCACGGTGCAAAAATCACTTGAAAGCTTTTGTAATGATGCATGCAGGGTCAAAACTCTTTGGGCCATGGTTGAGTTCCAAGGGTAGCATTGCAGGAGGACGATTTCCCTCATCAGCACGTCCCATTGCATACCTTCTCCTGCACAATGCCACTGATAACTTCAGCTCTTCCAATCTGCTTGGGAAGGGGAGCTTTAGTCATGTGTATAAGGCAAAGCTTGATCATGATGTCTTTGCTGCAGTGAAGAGGCTTGAAGAGAATGGGAAACAGGGTGAAATTGAATTTCAGGTTGACTTCTTTACCCGGTGCTTTTCTGTCCCTGTCAGTATTTGCAAGGTTACCAATGAAACCAGCTCATTTGGCATATGTGGTATGCAGGCAGAAGTGGGTCTGATGAGCAAGATAAGGCATCCAAATCTGGTGTCTCTTCTGGGTTTCTCTAGTGATGGGCCTGAGCGTCTTCTAGTTTATGAGCTAATGGAAAACGGGTCCCTACATGATCAGCTCCATGGTATGTAGTTGTGCTGATTTCTGTACTATTGCCCATGTGTCCTCACATATCCTGTTAGAGCTCTCTGCCCCTTCTTTATGGAGCCTGAAAACAAGACTACTAAAGAGAATCTTGATCCATATTTACATGATGTTTGTGGCAATGTGCTGTTGTCTGACCTGGACTTGTATGGATAGTGGATCACAGCCATTGTACTGAGCTATTAAGAAAATGCAGGTCCTTCACATGGGTCTGGGCTCACATGGCACCTTCGTCTGAAGATTGCACTTCAGGCAGCCCGGTAATACCTTAGATCTTCTGTCTCTGCAATTTACATCTCCAAGTTCCCATGGGTGTTTTGGGCATCCTGTAGACTTTGCTATTCACTCCTCTTGTATGTGCCTATACTCTTGCATATTATTCAGTTTCTTTCCCCTTTGCCAATTTTGAGCATTTGTTGGCTCTTGAAGAGAATCTATAATTGGACTATGGTTGTTTGTTTAGCATACTCACTGACTGATGATTTTGTCATGGCAGAGGTCTGGAGCACTTACATGAGCATTGTAAGCCTGCAGTGATTCACAGAGACTTCAAGGCCTCCAATATTTTGCTGGATGCTGGGTTCAATGCCAAGGTTTGTGGTAGACTATCTGAAAGCCTCCTGAAACATGTAATGTTATGTGTTCTATTGATACTGTCACAGACTCCCAGGCTTCCTTGTTGGGACACAGCTGATGTGCTTTGCTGTTGCTCATTTTATTACAGGTTTCTGATTTTGGACTGGCACTTGTAAAACCAGTGGGGAGTGTGCACAAAGATAGTGTTCAGGTGCAGGGAACGTTTGGCTATGTTGCTCCTGAGTACTTGATGAATGGTACTGCTTGCCAAAAGAAATCCTTGTGAATGTTGTCTAGAGCACTTATGTCTTGCCAAGTTGAGTGACTGTTGCTGATGGGAGAAGGCTGGGAAAAGATGGTGGAAGGGATGTGCATAAGGTTCTTCTCACTACTGGCATAGTTGTTGTGGTTGAAGGTTCCTTGACAGAGAAAAGTGATGTGTATGGATTTGGAGTTGTTCTGCTGGAGCTTCTGACAGGAAGATTACCAATGGATTCACTGATGCCTCTAGGATCACAGTCTCTGGTCACCTGGGTGAGTCCTCAGTCCTGAACAGTCCTAAGGATAGAGAAGCACTCATGTGGAAAATGTCTTGTACTCCATATTTTGATTTCTTGTAGCTTCAAAGGGTGAAAAGATTTTTAAACATCTAGGTCTCTCTTTGGGACCTTTGTTGAGAGTGGCTTGGTTCTGAGAGTGGGATTGTGACTTGCAGGCAATGCCGTTGCTGAGCGACAAAGCAAAACTACTAGAAATTGTCGACCCTTATATTCAAGACACAGTCAACTTGAAGCATCTCTACCAGGTACTGGCAGGTGTATTCAACGATGGAAGCTCTTAGAGTGGGCTTGATTGTCTCTTCTGGTGTTGAGTGATTTATTGAACTGACACTTGGCTAATTGTCCAATGTGACTATTTGTTGCAGGTAGCAGCAGTGGTGAAGCTCTGTGTGCAACCAGAACCAAGCTATAGGCCTCTTATTACTGATGTATTACAGTCTCTTCTCCCTCTTGTCCCCATCGAGTTAGGAGGTGCCTGGCGAGACACCAAAGCTCGTAAAACCAGAAGTAAAACTTCTAAATCATGTCCAGAAGTCTCATTGAACATGGATCCAGATCCTACAAAGTAGACTTTTCACTACAGTTACCACACAATATGCATTAGCAACCCTTCTTGAAGAGGAGATAGTCAAAAGGGTTTCTTCAGTGAAATATAAAAGGCAAAGGGAAAAAATCTTTCTCACCAGCTGCTTTTCAAACAACTGAGCATTTAACACGTATGGTGAAAACTTCTCAATCAAAACTCTGCAAAAATTCTGGTTGAAGAATGTTTGAAGCACTTCAAAGTTTTTGTTTCACAGGTGCTATGCAAGCTTCTGGGAGTTCGATTTAACGTACACAGTTCGCTCTTGAGGTTAGTATATATTAACCACAACTTTGTGGCTGGCTGCAATTCAGCTGTTCAATTTCTTTTGAAAATTTTGAACCATGAGCACCACTGTGGTGGCTTCCATATTGTGTGTGACCTTGGACATGCTGTTTTATGCAAATGGGTTTTCACATTTTGCTGTAGATTTTGAGTTTTCAAAGGTTTGATTTAAACTACAACCAGAATCTGTGATATTTGTGATGTACCTGGATGGACTCAAGGATGGGGGAAATGACTTTGGAGACTAATTGAGGTTGTGGTAGACACTTGAGTCTGTTTTTAAGGAATTTCTGTTTTGCAGCTAAAATGGGTATCATCCATAGTAAGATATAGAGAAAGTGGCGAGCATCGCTAAAGATTTAGTCAAATCTGGCTATAAATTACATATAAAGTACAAATATTTAATCTTCCTTTCTATATTTTTGGCTACACACTATTTTTTTTTAAAATGGCAATTTTTACTGAATTTTTCTCACTTTTGGCAATTGAAAAGTACTTTGGACTTGAGAAAGCTCTAGAAGTAGGTACTGGGAGGCAAAATGATTTAATATTCTGTTCATTTAAAATATATATTCCAAAATTGTTGTGCCTCTCATTTTGATTCAGATGCAAATTTAAGTTCAATTGTGTTTTTAATCTTATGTTAAAAATACTATTCTAGGCTTGTGGAACTCCTTTCAACATTGCAAGACCTGCCAGATTTCCAAAATACTAGAGTTATTCGGAAAGTCACACAAGTAGGGGGTGAGAACAGCTAGTTTCAGCATAATAATGCATCAAATGCATAACTGGGAATGAAAACTAAATAACTAAATAACTCAGACACAAACTAGTTTCTCCACCAATTTTGGTGGTAAACTGAGCTTCATCCTGTCTTTCTCTTGAGTATCTCCACTGCTCATTGCTGCTACATATATTTTCACTGCCCCTACCTGTACAACTACGATAATTACTCTCGAACCTTGTGCATTAAATGCCGAATTTCAGCATTTCATAATGAGATTTAATAAAATTTCCTTACTTTGTGGATATTACTGCAAGAAGTGATAGGGGATGAAAAAGAGGGTGAAGACAGGGTGACTGTACCATAACTCTACTATATTAACAACTGATTTTGGTCTCAGATATGTCATCCATGCTTTTGACATATTGAAGAGAAGTTCTCTTCTAATTTTCCTACTAGCACCCAGAAGCACCCACTGGTGCACCACAGAAGATGGATGGTCCTAACAAACTTTTTTTTTTGGTTTTTTTTGCTAGATTCAAACCAGCAATGTTGCATAACATGAAATCCTACATGTAATCTTATGTTGTGGCTAGTGTTAGTATGATGGTAAGGCTGTGGTAAGCAAACATTAAATGTTGAAAATTTTGTAGATTTAGACTTCACGTTGCAATGTTAACTACCACCCCAGAAAGGGTTCCTTTAAGTCCATGTTAAGTACCCATGCCTTATCTCTAAGTTCCTTAACATCTATCTATGAAGGAAGGTAGTTTGATTTGTTTTGTTTTGTAGATATGAGGTCCACCAAACTGGGATGCTTCAGATCCTGTTCTTGCTGTCTTTGGAAAGCTCTCAACAATGAGGGGTGCATGGGCTTGGTTCTATGAGGTTTGGACTTGTGGTGCAAAAGTTCTTGAATATTGAATGATTTCTTCACTGAAAATTAAATTAAATCATAGCTGAAAATTTTGGAGTAATTGGAATGTGCCTTCAGTTTTGTTGGAAAGATCTTGATGAGCAGGATTTAATGGAATTTATTTGGTAAGATTTGGATTCAGAACGTGGGAGATATTGATTTTGAAGTAATTTCTGCTGCTGAAAATTCAAATAAATTTCAAAAAACCAGGTTTTGGAAGGAAATATCAGTTGAGGACGTGGTAAGAGTTGAATGTCTACCATTCAATTCAAGTAGAAGGAATTTTGATGTGATGCAACCTTGTAAAACTTTATTGATAGACACACAGGAGATTAGGAAAATAAGAAAAAAGGAAAAAAAAGAAAAGGGAGAATTTACAGGACGTCAAGTTAGCTCAAACTAGATGTCAAAACTTATCCATGTCAAAAAATTGACCGCTTGTAGTAGGTTGGCTGTATTTTTTCATATAAAAAATTGGTCACTTGTAATAAATCGATTGTGGAGATGGGAGATGGGTCCTGAAGGGGTGGAAGTTGGGAAGTAGCTAAACTTACGACTACTGTTCAACTTAAGATGGAGGATTCTTGTATCATTTGCAATGTGATTGAAATTTTTTGCTGAAGGAAAGTAACCAAGATAGAAGAGGAGGGCCTTTTGATCCTTTCAAACTCCAAATGGCATTGGCACAATTGTGTAAAAACTCATTCGTCTATTTATGTAGACATCCAAATACTTCCATTACTAAGGGGAGGAATTAATCAGCAGCGTGTCAGTCACGATAGCTTTGTTTTTTGGCTTGAGCTGCATCGAAAACAACAAATCCTTGGGTGGCATAAGATTAGGGAAGTAAATCCGCTCATGTTGGGTTGGCAATGACAATGTCAACTAAAATGTGTATGCCATCTTTAGTGAACACAATGTTGATTCATCAACGGGTTGGTGAACACAATGTTGATTCATCGATAGGAAGAGTTGAAACATGTTTAAAGGAAGTGCATGTAGTTGTTCTCACCCCATTTGGAAGCTAGCATCTTGCATAATGGCAACAAAGTTATCATGAACTACATCATGGGTTCCTATGTGCTCGTTGCCATGGACACAACATAAAAGGTGGATACTTGTAAGGTAGATGGGATGTGTGCACACGCATTGAAGGATACCTGCAATGTGGAATATTGTGCCAATTTAGTTGGCAATGCTAATCCAAGTCGTATTCGAAACATTATGGAAAAGATTGGGGAAGCTAATCAAAAGCTTGGGAAGATTAGTCAAATTGTAAACCAAACACTTGCCCTTAGGCTAGAACATACTAGAATTCAAGCATAATGGGTTTCAAATATCCCATCAAATAACATGTTAGAAAGGGTATGATGGTGTAGATGCTCCGAAATGGAATCTTGAAGTCAAACCATTTGTTACCCGATGAGTTGTTCAAATGAAGAAAGACATGTGCGAGTTGAGGGCAGTAAGAGATCACATACCACCTTGAGGTGTTATTGGAAAAAGAAAGTGTTATTATTAACTCATGCTAAGGTTTCAAGAAAGAAAGGACATTGATCAACCATAAACCTAACAGTTATGATTGAGATTATAAGGGCCCAATTCCTTAAATTGGTTGTTGGGGCGATGGTGGCCGTTAGTATGAGTCCAATGCCACCAAAAGTTATTGGGAAAGAAACTTGTTTATAGGCTAAAGGTCCTTCTGGGTTGTCAAAAGATCTTGGACCCAAAAGGCACCTAAACATTGAAAAAAGGGAGGAATAAAAAAAAATGAAGGTTTTAATGAAAGTGGAAAAAGGAGGTGTACATTGTAAGAGATATGAAGGCCATCGCATGAAACAGTGAATTAAAATTCCAAAGGTTACTTGAACATCACCCATTTTAGGAAGAAGATCGACATGTTGAACATCCTCTACCACGACATCTTTGATGAAGGATGATATTAATGATGAAGTGCCCAATGGAACTCCCAAAACTCTAATTCCTTCTGATGGGGTGGTAAATTGGGATGGGGTGTTAAAGTTAAATGATAAGCCAGAAGGTGACCATGCTACACATTTATGAGGTTGGATAGAAAGACATATCGCACAGAGTTTGATCTGAAAATGTTCATATGCAAATGATATAAACAAAAAGGGGACCTATGATGTGAGTGTCATTTGTAGTGGATGGAAATAAATAAAAAGGGAAATGATTGGTTGTAAAATGCAAAGCCCTAAAATGGGCGAATGTGTAATGCCCCTCCCAAGGGATCACTTTGATGGGTTACCATGGTAAAGGGGATGATTGTGACATTGCCTTCATGATTATGATGGATGTAAAACAAAGGAAACTCAAATGCATAAAATGCATGAACAAAGGGGATGAGTTGCATGATGTTTCCACTTGTCGCACAAAGTTCTTAAAATATGACCCTTTTTAATACTAAATTAAAGGCATTTGCCACTTTTAACTAAAAAACAACTCAGTCAAGGTGAAGGTATAAGGTGCATTTGATGCCATGAATACTGCTTCACAACCACCCTTAGTTGGGACTCTGAATTAATGTGGGGGAAAATGTGTCATTGTGAAATTGAAGGCATAAGGCGCGACTTGTGAATCAATACAATGTTTTCCCCACTATAATGGGATTAATTCCATTTAAAGGTTTAGTCATGGCTAAGAGGCGGGTTGCACTAAGAACAAATGCAATTTGACGTGGAATGTGACCTTTAACAATATGAGAACAAAGTTGAAATAATTGAGGGTATCCACTCGTTAAATCTTTTGGGTGAAAACAATCTTGAAGGTGTTCAAAAACCACCCTACAAGGACCATTTTCCGATAGATGGGGCATGCGTTGGAATGTTAATTTGAAAAAATCAAAAGAAAGTTTAAAGTCTTATTTTGGTTTGTAGTTTTTTAGGAAAAACGGGAAGTAGCCATTTAATTCAAGGTGTAGTGTGGTGATAACTGAGGTGGTGTTAGATGACTTGGGTGTAAAAAAAATGGTGCCAAGGCCCAAGTTGCTTTAGAGTATTCCCTTGCATGTCTAAAAACTAAATTGTGAAAAAAACGTTTATGAACTAGGAAATCATGTTGGAGAAGAGGCACTAAATTCGAACTTGGCACCGGAGATTCGACTTGTAAAGAAAATTTGTCGCAACCACACTTTGAAGCAAATGTGAGGAGCACTCACACTCCCGAAAATGGGACTTGGGAGTCCTTTGGGACTCTCGAAACTCAGAACATGACTACAGGGGTCAAAACACCTCGCATTAAGGTGTTCCTTATACTGTTGGAAAGTTCTTGAAATGTAGATTTCCAAAATGGCCTCGCATGAGCCATTTGGACATCTATAGCACAAGTTATGGTTGAAAGAAGGGTCGGGAGTCAAACTGGCAGTTTGACTCCCGACCACTAAAAGTCGGGAATCGACCTGATCCCAGTGCGTGTAGGTGAAATGCGACACACCATTGGAAATTTTTCAAGGAGAGCTACAACTTTGCTTTAAACCTCGTCCCAATCCGAGGTCGGGGCGAGGAGTTATGAACACCCAAAGTCCTGGGAGTCCAAATCGGGACAATCTCGGGACTCCACTTTGGGAGTCCCAGGAAAAAGTGTCATTTGGATGCAAATGCGGCAGTGAGATGCAGAGAATACTATATGGGGGAAGGTGGTGGCTTCCCCCAAGTCTGGGCCATGGTGAATCAAATGAATCCAAGGTTGCTCGTGGTTAGTCCTAGCATCAAAAGTGTGCAGAATGAGTTCTAACCAACTTGTTGGTTGGATTTGGATGCAGGACCGAATAACTAAGTAGCTTGTCCCTCTTCTTAGTCTAATCCTGGAGCTTTCAGCATGCCCCTCTCAC
>Ga0116227_10002938_pt1 | contig 38294 bp, 30 predicted proteins | sample S1TSphgellanicum_FD_89693 | JGI IMG/M metagenome (GOLD analysis project Ga0116227, IMG submission 89693) | Host-associated microbial communities from peat moss isolated from Minnesota, USA - S1T2_Fb - Sphagnum magellanicum MG | ecosystem: Host-associated > Plants > Peat moss > Unclassified...
CTCCTCCAAATTAAAAAATAAAAATAAATCATCTTACGCTTCCATGGGTCATTATAAGATGTGATGTTTGGTCAAGCCCCAAGTGTGAACTAACTACCCAAATAATTTTCTCTTTTAGGTAACATTCTTTTTTTTTTTGTGTAAATTGATTGAATTTTTTATGATAAATCACTTTCAAAATTCAATAATCTCCTGCACTTAATTTAGGTCAGGATTTTATTTTTTGAACTGCTTTTGTTAAAATCCCATTTGTTTTATTGTGAGTGTTTTTTTTTTTAAAAGGTTTTGTTTTGTATTTTTTTCCCTTTTTGGGAACATTTGGGGGAAACAAAACCCTTAAATTCAAAAAACCTTGCAAATTCCCCAATTTTTTCAGCCTTCTACAAATTGGGGGGGGGGGTTGTTTTACATGGGTGTTCACATCATTGTAGCATCAAAAAGGATTTTGATAATTGAGTTTCAATACCCCTTCAAAGTTAAATGAATTTGATGTTCTAATATAATTATGTCAACATGGGCATCTACTTCATTTTATCCACTTATAAATAATTAATTGTGTGTTGGGAAATAGTAAATTTCAAATTATGTTTCCAAATGTGTGCAAGGTCAAACTTAATGTTGGACAATTTTATTTTTTTGTTCTAAGCCAAACCAGGGCTAAATGTTATAATTCAGGTGTGTAATTAAAATTAAAAATATGACCAAAGGGAGGCCCAAACCTTGGCCATGAAAAATGGCAATTCTGTGATGGGTTTGAAATAGTTAGAATTTGGTAAGTTCCTTTTCAATCATTTAATTCCTATAAATTTTAGTGATTTACTAATTATAATTTTCAGTAATTTATTTACTACAAAGTCTTATAATTGCATTATCGTGATTTTTGGTAGTTTAACTTTCAATAATCTGTTGTAATTTCTATGACTAAATTATTGTAATTCAAAGTAGTTTAATTGTTGTAAGTTTCAATAGTTAAATAACAACAGTAATTTAAAAACTTTAAATTTCATTAATTTAATTAGTTAAGTTATGAATAATTTAATTACTGTAAGTTTCAGTATTTAAATAACCAAAAAATCAGTAATTTAATTACTTTAAAACTCATTAGTTTCATTAGTTAAGTTTTGGGTAATTTCATTCCTGTAATTTTCAGAATTTTAATTATTAAAATTTTCAAAAGTTTAATTACTGAAAATTTCAGTAATTTAATAGTAATAGATGTGGATGCACAACATTTGGCACAGAACACAACAACTTTAACTCTATAAAAAGCACATATTTTGGAAAGGTTTTTAGCCAATCTAGTTAAATCCACATAATCATAACTTCTTCATTATGGATTCCTTCTTTCTCTTCTAATTCCTTTGCTTTTGTGGTCCATTTGAAATGGTAATCCCTCCTCTAGAACATTCATTTGTGCATCATCATACATAAATGTTGTTGGGTAATTCGCATATCCCCATTTTGGAATGTTGGGATCGTAATTATCTTCCACATCTCAGTCCTCTATTGATTATGATATTATAGCAATGTCAATTGGTCCACAAATGGTAAGTTTGTGTGCATGTTGTAATCACTTCTCCGACTATTCATAGATTCTAGACTTGAAGAATTTCTAAGGTCCATTAGAAACAATTCGTCCTTTGGATTTCTCTTTTTTCAATGTTCTTGAACAACAAATGGTGCTTGGAAATACATCCCTTTCTCTTGGATATACATCAGGTCTAATCCCCTTCATTGGAGATCGCCTTCTATAACCAAGGCTTCTCTACGAACCTTTAATCCACACTTCTTTTTGCGCTCCAACTCCGACTAAAAACATTTAATGTCTTGTAGGTCATTCTTCTATTTGTAAACTTTTTGGTTCCAAAATTGTACCCCCTATTTGATGTTTCATACACTTATTGTTCTACATCCTAATTTTTTTCAAGATTTGAACTTGTGTTTTGGCGCCTAATTTCTCAATCCATCTACCATTACAAACTTCAAATCACCATTTGATTCATATTGTTTTATTAATCTTCGATTTCTTTCAACTTTTGGTATACTTTCCAATTTAAATCTTTATAGCCTTTACCACTTAGACCTTCGTCTTTGTGCCAAAAAACTTAAAAATCAATATCAACAAAAACAGTTAATATTTTTTCAAATTTTGACATCTATATAAAACATTCTTAATAAATCCAAACTAGTCACAATATTTTTATTTTTTTCTTCAAAATAAAGAAATAAATAAATAAAAGTTGTCTCCAAGATGGTCATCAAATGGTAGGCACAAATTCTACTCAAATTTGTTTTTTGCCTACTAACAAAACAATACAAATTATACTTATTATAGTAGTTACAACACATACAATATGTGGTGTTACTCATTATAATTCCTTTATAGATTGTATTCACACATTTTTTTTCATCACAATTATTGTTTTCTTATATACTAGATTTTGTATTATTTCTAATAATCAAAATTTGTGATTAGGGTTTCATAATTCATTTAGAAAACACAATAGTTTCAAAATATAATCAATGTTTCTTCATCAATATTTTACTACTTTTTTTATTCATAATTGAACATATCAAACATATGTAATATAAAGTGTATAAATGCAAAATGAAATATAGGAAAATCTATGGTTCACAACCCAACAAAAAATTTAACTACATATTATGTCTCTAATTTATTTTCCAACAATTTTTTGTCTCTATGTGTGTAAGATAAAACAATTTCTCAACCTCCATCAAATTCCAAAACTACATCCTAAGTCTTTTCCCTCCAAAAGTAATTTGAAAATCAAACTAATGAAATGTCTTAATCCTATTCAACTACTCAACCATCTTCATCTTCCCTTGTTGAATATCTACCATTCACCTAGTAACAATGATGTCATTGTTGAATTTTTTTTATAGATGTGAGAGCATTGAGTGCAAAATGTAAAAAGTGAACATTAATGCGTGTGTTTTTGCAATCCAACTAGAATAATTCAGTGTGTACTTGTATGCTTTGAATGATTATGAGTTTTTTCTTTGAATTATTGACAAATAATAACACTTTTTGGAGCTTCTGAGAACTTCAAACAACAAAAGTTTTGAGCATTCTCATTTTTGCAATCCAATTTGAGCAATCCAATGTGCATTGTGTACTTGTTGTATGTTTTGAGAGACTAAAAGTTTTGTTTTGCATTATTGATGAAGAGCATTACCTTTATGAGCTTTTGAGAATTTCAAATGATGAACAATTTTGAGCATTTTCATTTCAAATGATTTCTATGAACTTTCCTTTTTTGGTGTTAATGTTAGTTTATTATTCCTAGTTTTGCTTTTGATTGTTTAATTAGTTGTAGATGAATCCTATGTTAGTTTTCCTTTTTTCATGTGTTTGCACTTAGTCATTTGTAGATTTTTCAAGAGCACTGAACCTCCAATGCTTGTTTTATTTATTATTGTGTTTGCCTTTTTTACGCACCCCCAAGCTCCTTGATGGATTCAACTACAAGTCTAAAGGTGAAAACAACGGAAGGAAAAAGAGTTAGAACACACTCCCTAGCTTGTAGCATTTCGAGGGTAGAGGGGCGTACTGGAGCTTCGTGATGGGACTAGGAAGATTGACAAGAAATTCACTTACTCACACGAACCTGCACAAACCAAACAACAAGTTAGTTAGTGCTCTAACGGATGAGCAACGGGCAACCACGGACTCACAAGACTCACCACGACATGGACTTGGGGGAAGCCACCACCTTCCCCCTTATAATATACTTTGTGCCTGGCCACGGGACTAGCACCCAAATGTCATTTTGTCCCAAGACTCCCAAATGGGAATCCCGCAACTTTGGGGGCCCATAACTTTGTGTGCAGACCTTTAATTGAAATGAAGTCTAAAGCAAAGTTGTAACTTTCGTCGAGAAATTTTCAACGGTATGTCACACACCACCTGCACGAAAGGAAGTCAAGGCGATTCCTAACTTTTAATGGTCGGGAATCAAATTGTCAATATGACTTTCGGCCCTTATTTTGGCCATAACTTATGTTTGAAGTGTCCAACTGGGTCATGTGAGCCCATTTTAGATATAAACATTCCAAGAACTTTCCAATGATATAAGGAACTTTTCAATCCAATGAGTTTTGACCCCTACAATCGCCCTCTAAAGATTTGAAAGTCCATTAAGACTCCAATTCTCAAAATGGGAACTCACTTGGGAGTGTGGGGGTTCATTCTTTCAACTTTCTTGCACTCTCAGGAACATGAAATGTGACTCCCAGGTTCACTTTTGGCCCGCACCTTCGCAAGCCCTTGCCTTGGTCTCGAGCCCAAGGCTAGAGTTATGACACTTTTAATCGTTTGTGAATATTTCAAGAATGTCGAACCTCTAATGCTTGTTTTTTCTTTTCTTATGTTTACTCTTTGGCCATTTGTAGGTTTTTCAAAAGCATCAAGATAATTAATTTGTTATTTCTTGGTTTTGCTTTTCATATGAAATAAAATTTGGAGAATGTGCTAAAAAATGAAAAAAATGGAATTTACAAATAATTTGTACCAAATCAAACCACTATAAACTGCAAACCACAAATTTGAAGTAAACCTAATTACAAGTGCACATGAAAACTACCTATATTAAACATCAACTCCATGTGACAAAATAACCTATGTGGGATAGATTTGAAATGAAGTGCAATTTGTAAATGCATGTGCAACTACTAGGATTAGTTGATCCAAGTCAACCTTCTAATCTAAAAATGATTTTTTGGGAAAAGTAACCAATTACTATATATTAGTTTGAATAACTTAAATCATACTAGAAAATTTTCTTAAATTCATAGATTATGATTCCATTCATGATTGGTTATGCAATCATATCGAACATTATACAACGAAAAGGCCCTTAATTGGTCATATTGAACAAATTGTTTAGAACAAGAAGTCATTGTTTGACATGGCATTTTTCATCCAACCGTCATAAAGGAAAATTGTCAAATTATATAAGATAAGTCATATATACTACTAAGGTGTCACAATAAAAATGACTATAATATGATTAGCAATCAATGGATTATTTGGCTAGTTAAATTTATATTTAAATTTAAATCAATTTTTTAGATTATTAGGTGGGTAGTTAATATGTTGACAAAAAACCTTATGAGGTTGCTGAATTGGGTTTATGTAAATCAAACTACACACAAACATGCATATTATGGGCAACAAGACCTTGTTAATGGTTGCTAAAACTAGTCCAAACATTTTTTCAAATCCTATCACCATTTGTTGCACAAGGATTTGTGGCAAGATAAGGTGAATACCATCAATATCAAGAAAAGATTTCATGAACTTAACATCTTTGACACCAAGCTATGTATTTCAACTAAGCCTAAGTAAAAATCAAGGCTCTATCACAAACAAACCTCACACACATGATTGATAGACATCATGTATTTCATAGATCTACTTGTCGATCAATGTTATGAATACATTTTGGAAGATTCAAGTAGGACTAAAGAAACTTGGTGAGAAACTAGAACCAAAAGAACAGAAAGCTAATGCAAGTCAATTAGGATCATTTCAATGAAATGGCTTGAACATATCAAAAGTTAATCTTTCCTATAGCCCAAGGCATGGATCCACACCTACTTTGCATTTTAAAATTAGGTAATATCTGAGGATAAAAAATTCAATATATGTTAAACCATTGCACACAATCTTCCATTATTCACCTCTATAATACTCTGCCATTTCATGAATTGCCAGGTGTGGTATTTGTTGTGACATGTAGTGTCGTGATGTACAGTGTTGTAAGGGTGTAAATCCATAGTAAACTCTACTAAACAAAAAGACTAAAACCAGTTAAAGGTAGAAACTAATCAACCAAAAAAATATGCATGCACATATATATACAACGCACAAAAGGAGGCTGAGATGAAATTCTCATGTATCCCCCCAGACCCAAGCCAAGAAAAATGTGGCATGGTTTGAGTAGAAATCAAGGTGCCGCAGGAGAACATGATGAACAGTACCAAATGCTGACGGGAACTTGAGTGAGTTCCGGCTTGAGGCATAAGAGATGGTATCCACCATTATAGTTATCACAAAGCAGCATCTAATTAACATCGTTTGTCTTTTGACATACCTGACATGGATAGTCAAGTGGAGGAATCCAAGTCGACATGATGATGGTAGGATCCAAGTTTGGTAGGTGGCAGGGTGCACAATTTTTGGAGTGATCTCAAATTGTGTGTCTATCAGCTCCTTGCAACTCTAACACACCTGAAGGCCTAATCACCTTAATCCTTAAGATAGTGCGACTGGAAAAAGTGTCTAAAGTATCATTAGGTTGCCATTGGAAATACACAAAGTCACTAACATCAAATTATCTCACCTTAGGTTTATAACTACCACCTCATGTGTGTGCATACCATAAGGTGTTTCGATTACTGTGCAATGGACAAGTTCTCCATGGCCATGGGAATAACCTTCTTGAATAGAGCAACCCTCTCTATGATGACCCTAGCCCAAGTGGATGGAAAGTCCAAGTCCACAACCTGGTCCATTTGAGCAGCAATGGAAGAGGGTGGAATGGGATGTCTCCCAAAAAGTAGAAAGTAAGGAAAGAAATGAGACAAAGAGGTGTGTTTGGACATCTTGTAACCCATGGCGATGTAAGGGAAGGCTAGGTCCCAATCCTCTTTGTTCCTAGTGAGGCAAATCTTCCAAAGTTTTTTCTTACATGTCTAAATCATCCTCTCTGCAAAGCCATCAGCTTGGGGATGATCTCTTGAAGTCCAACGATGGTCAATGAAAACATGGTCAAGTAGGTCTTAGAATTCTAATCCTTGATTAGTAAGGCACTTAGCACAAGCCCCAAACCTATTTAAGACCTATTATAAGAAAGCATGGCTAGTGCTATGTGATGACTTGTTTGGTAGCGCAGCAAGCTCGACCCACTTTGAAAAATGCTCAATCATAATCATGATGTAAACATTACCCCTAGAGGTCGGTGGTAATTCTCTAGCTAAATCACATGACCAACGATAGAACATGCCATGAATAGGGAGTGGAGAAAGTGTGAACTATCGAGAGGAAAAAGAAGTTTTCACTCTATCACATTATTCACATCTAGCAATGACGTCTCGGACTTGAGCATACATACCTCTCCAATGGCAATGCAGAGCGAAAAGGTTATAAGTACATTTAACTCCAAAGTGTCTAAGCTCCGAGTGTACCTTTTGAATAAGACTAGGCCATTCATGTGGTGGAGGAACCACTCTGTCGCCTTATGGTAAGCATCGGACGAGGTGATTATCCTTCCATGAATAGCGTTTCGACCGCTATTGTATGCGATCTTGCTGACTTGATGTAACTTGGGGAAGGTATTCCCCATGCTAAAAAAACCTCAAAGTGTCCAAGTCCTCCCATATATCCACAATGGGATGCTCAACTAGGTTACATTGCAATAGTGCAAAATAACTAGATGCATAAGATACATTTACTATTGGAATCTAGTCGAAATCTTGTTTGGCTTCTGAAAAATCTTCAAAGGTAGTGAGGGGTCTCCGCGACATGGTATCTGCATTCTGATGTGTAATATTAGGTCGATGAATAGCCTTGAACTCATACTCTTGAAGTATAAGCGCCCAACGAGCTAACTTACTAGTAAGCTTGTTGTTGGTCATCAACCACTTGATAGGCTGATGGTCGGTATACAAAGTGAATTTGGTGCCATAAATATAGGGCCTGAAATGTATGATGGCCCATACAACAGCAAGACACTCCCCCTTGTATGAAGAGTAATTGCTCTCAACCTTGTTGTTGCTTTGGGATGCATAGGCGATAACATATTCTTTGCCTTCCTCATCAAATTGGCCAAGAATAACACTAATACCAACAACACTCTAGTCAATGTGTAGAATGAAGACCTTGTTGAAATTAGGTCTTTTCAGAATGGGGAACTCTAAAAGCTTTTCCTTCAGTGTGTCAAAAGCTTCATGAGCCTCTTCACTCTGTGTCCAAGCAACATTTTTTTTTAACAATGCATAGAGAGGATGAGCAATAATATTGAAGTCTGGGACATAAATCCTGTAATAATTACATAATCCAATGAAGTTCCTCAAAGTGTGAACATCAGTAGGATTGGGCATCTCCAAAATGGCTACTACTTTGGCCCAATGAGCCATAATACCATTTGGCAAATTATGTGTCTAAGGTAGATTACCGAGGTGACAGTAAACTCACACTTTTTAGGATGGATCTTCATATTGACTTCATGGAGCCTCTTGAATAACTCCTCAAGATGAGTCAAGTGCTGCAAAAGTCCCTTGCTATGCACTAGGACGTCATCTATGTAGCACTTTAGGAAATATGCCCCTTCGAAAACCTGGTCCATGACTCGTTGAAAGAAAATAAGTGCATTCTTTAATCTAAAAGGCATTACAAGCCATTATCACAATTTGTTGCTTCCATGGAATGTCATTTTCTTATGATCCTTCGTAGTGAGCACAATCTGGTTGAAGCCTTGCTTTAGATCCATAATTGTGAAGATATTTGAGTCTCCAATGTTATCAAACAGTTCTTCAGGGATGGGCATGGGGTACTTGTCCTAAGGTGTAACCAGGTTCAAAGGCCTATAATCCCTACACATCTTTTTTTCAATCCATAATCCAGCTAAATCCTTCTTTGTTTGCATTACTGTAGTGGCTGCAAAATCAAAACTTGATGGTTGAATGAAACCAACCTCATGGAGCTCTTTGCATCTTTCATCTACCAATTCTCACTCATGTTTGCTCAACCTATGCCTCCTTCGATAGATGGGTGTCTCATCTGTAAGGTTTATAGAAAATTGCATGGTTTTACACCTACCTAAGTTTTTTATTGAGAATCGAACACATTCTCATACTTAATTAACAAATATGTGACCTAGTTTCTCTCCTTCTTGGTGAGCTGGTTCCCCATAATGAAAGGGTAGTTGGAAACATATGGAATGTAGTTGGAAAGTCTATTTGAAGAACTTAGTGTATTGAGTTCTCCATTATCTAACTACATAGATTCGTAGAAGGTTGTAATTGTTTTTCTAGAAACTAATGTCCCTCCAAGTGTATTAGAAACAACTTGAATCAAATTACATGGTACCTCTTCACCCCCAACACTAAAAGTGAAGTGTAGAGTGTTGAAGATAAGCAAGTGTACTTGGTCGACGTGCCATGTGGTTACATCACCAAAATTGCAAGCTAATTGAATTAGTGTTAGTGTTGTGTACATTTGAAAAAATATATAAATTATCAACAACCATGTAAGGGAGTTCAGGTCCATGCCTCCCCCCAGTAAAGCGTTACGCTCCAATTTAGTCACCTTGGTGTGACTATTAATGCAAGTTTAGAACCCCATAGCCCTTTCTCTTTCTTTCGGGCTTGGTTCATCCCAAGTGGTTGAAGCATGACGATCCACCAGGCCTGGTCCATCTCCCTGAAAGGTGTGTGCTCCTTGGAAGGAAACAAAGGTGGGCCAAACACCTCTTTGTTTTCCTATTGTGTTCGTAGGAAACCAAGGAGGTTTTTCTTGCCTTGTAACTATTTAATAAGAGCTTTGATCATCCAATATGTGAAAAACTTGCAGGTTTAGGTTTCTTATGGTGTATCTCAGAGCCAACTACAGAACTAAGAGTGGTGCAAGGTTGGTCCACCAGTTGCGCAGTTGGTGCGCATAGGAACCACATTGTGCCACATCGAGTAGGAGCGGCTCTCCAAGGTAGTGCTTGACCAATGTGTAATGCTCTTGGATTTTTTCTCTTTGGTCAAGTTAAAAAGGGGTGTTCTCAATTACATAACCAAGCGTAGGAGAAATGGATTAAGCCCGGGTGATCAATTATACCATGTCCGTGAAAAGACCAGATCTTGTGTCATTCAAGCCTTCTCCAAATCCAATTGCTGAAAATCCTTGACACTCCCAACTTGAAATGATGAGGTCCACAGGGCCAAATAATTACATATGTTTCTTCTGAATTAGTTGTATGTTAGAAGGCAAGAAAATGAAACTGGCCTTCCATGCGGTGGTTGCAAACTATTGTGAAAATCTGGCTGTGAGCTCCATCATTCTCGATGCCGCCATTTACCTTGCAATAGGATCAATGTCTACGTACAAATACCTTCGAACCACCATCCCTGATTGTAGTAGGGCTTCAAGACCTATGCCAATACCCCCAAAGAGCTCTAGTAATGTAATCCCCTCCTTAAGCGGTGTCCAGGTGATTAGCTAACGTAGTACTGGCTTAATCGGTTTGCCATGGCTTTCCATGTTTTCAAAACTAGACAGAGCTTTGACCAAAGGCTCGTGGGCTGCTTTGAACCTCTGTAAAACCTTTGGTCCGTGTTGAATGTCCGTAGGAACCACCCTCAAGCTTTCAATAGCTTGGGCATAAATTGTTTCCTTTTCATCTCCTTTTATCCACTCATGGCTAGCTTGTTGGATGTAGGAAATGGTGTGTGTTTCCTTGAGCATACAGTGGTGAGCCATAGGACTATAGTTCCCATGTAAATCAAGGGGTATGTATCATAGGTGGTGGCCATCAGTCTTCCAATCCACTTGGTAGTATGCATGTTCGAACCAATTGTCAATTGTGAATCTTGGTGGAAACATGGCCTCTTGCCCAATGAACACATCGTAATTGGTGGCATTGGTGGCATTGGTGATTAAACATCTGACCTATAGGTAAAGCTTTTGATCTATATTTTCATTGAAGTTAAGTGTAATCAAATCCGAACTTTCCCTGAGTACCTCCTCTACGCTCCCACTAGCGGTGCGAATGTACCACATAGATTTCTGTAGTTTAGAGTCGAGCATGCCCATCTTCTTGGCGAATTGAATCTAAGAATCATTGGTTGGGCACCTATATCAAGAATTATCATTCTAGGTGTACGTCCTCCCACCTAGATTGTTGATTCAGTATTGTCGACAATGGTAACTCCAGTGGTGATGGAAGTTCTCTCACTAGGTACCACCTTCAGAAATGAATGAGAGACTTTGTGAAAAGAATGGCTATCCACAACGCCTTTGCTGAATAACAAATCCACAAATGAGATGTTTTTAACTCCCTTCTGATATGTGAATGTAGAATTAGTGGTAGGAGAGCCAACTAGTTTAACCATGTTAAAACTAATGACCAGATTACAAACGCCATCTGTAACATGTGAGCCAATCGAGTGTCTTTCCAAGGTGTTAGATGGGACCCCTATAGCATGTGGATCAGGGATTGGTAGAGGACTTGATGTAGTGTCCAGGGTATCCTCTAGTACTACAATTATGTCCTTGGTGTTTAGTTTCAAATCTTGAACACTAAACAACGGTGTACTCATAAGCTTTCACACCACTTCATCCATTTGAAGTTGGCACTCCATAAGTTGATCAGTGGAAAATTGTGTGTTTTCCTAATGTACATGTATTTTTGGGACATGAAAATTTGATGCCCTAGCAGTTTATGGTGTGATAATCTCCTCCCCCCTCGCCAACAAGGTGCGTTCTTCCTTTGTGTTGAGAGGATGAAAAGATTGTGGCAATCCCAAAATTGCCAAAGTTGGGACTCCTGCGACTTTGGGGCCCCATAACATTATGTGCAGACCTCAGATTGAGATGAGGTCTCAAACAAAGTTGTAGCCCTCGTCAAGAGCTTTTCAACAGTATGTCGCATGCCACTTTCACACAAGGAAATCAGGTCGATTCCTGACTTTTAGTGGTCAAGAATTAAACTGTTAATTTGACTCTCGGCCTTTCTTTTGGTCATAACTTGTATTTTAGATGTCCAAATGGATGATGCGAGCCCACTTTAGACATTTACCTTTCAATAGCTTTTCAATGGTATATAGAAATTTTCAAGCCATTGGGTTTTGACCCTTGAAATTGCTTTTTGAACATTCGGGAGTCCACCGAGACTCCAACTCCCAAAGTGGAAGCTCCTTTGGGAGTGTGAGGGTTCATTCCCTCACATTTTCCTTCATTCCCAGGCTTCCCTCTTGGCCTAAAACCTTGCAAGCCTTTGCCTTGGTTGTGAGCCCAAGGCTAGGGTTACGACAAAGCACCTCATATAAAAGGAACTACTTCCTAAACATAATATTTAATATAGGCCCTAAATAACAATTATATGCCTTAGTTTTGTTAGAAACCATGTTAGTTGTTGCCTTTTTTTGTCATTTTGTCCAACAAGTTAATTCAACCAATAATTGGATCAACATTATGGAACACCAATTAATAGGTTGCCCCTTGTTAGCTAAGTCAAAAATAATAGCAATTCAGTTACTAAAATAAACTAACCTTTCTCATTAATAAATAATTTGTAAAATAGCTATAAATCTTGCATGAAATTTTTCTTTCATGTGTACTACATTCCAGTGCTCATTTTCAACAAAGGCATGTGGACTTGCAATCCTTTTCAAGGCAATTTTGGCTTCCTCAAAAGTTGCATTTGTAGCATCTATTGCTCCTTCCTTGGAAATGCCAAATTGCTCATGAATAAGTACTTAATCAATGAGAAACTCAAGTAACCACATACTCGCCTTTGAATTCTTCCATCTTCCATTACTTCCCAAGTTCGTAAGAAGTTTCTTAATAGGTCTTTTCTTACTGTTGTCCACTACAAGTTGAACATGCCCTCTAAATCAGCTCATTTAACCCATTTGAGTTCATTGGATCCATCTTCATCCACCGCAACATCTTCTGGTTCTCCTTTGCCTTAGACATTACTTTCTTTTTAACAAGTTTCTCAACCTATTCTTCTATAGGTGCTTTGTCTTTTTGCTTCATCGTGTTTTTTATTCTTGATTTTAAATGTTGAGGAATAATGCTGCAAAGAGGTCCTTCTTCAAAAAGTTCTTAGAATTTTTTTTATCCATTGTTCATAGGTTATTACAACTCATTTTCTTCCACATGTTTTGGTTCATAAACTTGCTTTGACTTGTCTTCAACAACAAGTTATTGTAACTCCTCTTCCATAGGTCTTGATGCAAGAATTAGTTTTGGTTGTTCTTCAACAATAGGTTGAGGTATAATTTCCACCTCTTCCTTTAAGTTTGAAATAACGACTTGTGGTGTTAGTGTTGCTATAGAAATAGTAGTGCTTCTAAGAAAGTTAAGGGCTACCCAATTCCTCTTCCAACTTTTACTTCTTTGTTCCTATTCAAAAATTCTAGTCTCCTTTACTATAGGTGCATGTGAAGCTAACAATTCTACATAAATTGCTCTAGTTAATCGAACATGTTCTGCTCTCTCCCTCTCTATTTGCTCTCTGTCAAAAGTTTCAACTTTTCTTTCAAGTTTTCTCTATCTTGCTTCTCGTCTTAGCTTCTCTAAAGTGGCTCACTCATGGCCTTTATCAATATGAAGAAATAAGGAAAAACAAAAAAATAGAATGAAAGTTGCAACGGTTCTTTATATTGTTTCAACCGAAAATGACTATGTGGTTGTGAATGGACACAACCTTTAGGGTTGGAGACTCCTACAATGTAGACATCAATAAGTGCCTTACTAAACATGTCATTTTGATCATAATTAACAATTACATTATTGTCATGAACAGGCACACCGTGGTAATAATGAACATGCATATTCAATCCCTTTAATACTACCATGTGTCAAATGATTATTAACTAGTTCAAACTCTATAGGTTGAAGATCTTCAAGTTCAACAAGTAGTGGTTCAAGTTCGCTGGTTTGAATAGGTTCATTAATGGCCATGTCACTAGGTTTAGCTAATATAGGTTATAAAGTTCTATCTTCAATGAATTTGTATGGTTTCAACTTGTTGATGTTGAGAAGCACTGGGTTAAGATCAAACTTACCAGTGGCAACAAGTAAAATAATATTATTAAGCAAACAAGAATTGGATCTTATAGGGTCTAAACCATTGTCTCTAAAATTTTGAAACATGTTTGGAAACAATTCTTGAAAACCGTGATACATACTTTCCAAATTAAAACTTGGTTTCAATGAACCGCTTCTATGACCATAATGATATATTCCACTAATTAGAAGCAACTAGATCATGTGTAATCAACCTATTCTCCTATAGTTTTTAAAAATTTAAAAATTAGTTAATTAAGACTCTAACATGTTGTGGATCTTTGTCTTCACCATGTTTAAATGGTAATAGGTATTATATAGGTAGTAATGGATGTAATCCATATACAAGCTAAAATGGGGTATGATCGATTCAAACTTTATAGGTGGTTTGATATGAAAATAAGATTGTGGATGGGTGTTCATCCCAATCATTTCTATTCTCATTAACTAGTTTGGTTAATAAGGTTCCAAAAACCTTATTTGTAGATTCAACCTGTCCATTTCCTTATTGATAATAAACAGTAGAATTAGTATGTCTAAAAATAAAATGGTCAATAAGGTATCCGATTGCATCATTAATAAAATGGGTACCTTGATTAGTCACAATTGTTAATGGACATCCAAATCTCATAAGAATATGTTCGTACAAAAATTGGGTGATTATTACAACAATGTTGGTAGAGAATGCTTGGGCTTTTGTGACCCATTTTGTTGCATAGTCAATGGTTATTAAAATGTATTGGTTGCTTGACATTTTGCTTATAGGTTTAACAAGTCCAATAAAATCCAATCCCCATTTTCAAAATGGTTCTTCAAGTAATGTAGTAACCACTTTGGCCAAATTTTGGGTCAATAGGTCACTTGTTCTTTAGCATTGATCATAGGTTCAACAATATTCAGGAAAGTTTCCATTCATCGTTGGCCACCAATAACTAACATCTAGGATCTTTTGCAGATTAATATCAGAAGAGAAGTGCCCTCTTACAATGCCTCTATATAATTCTTGTAAAACTATGGACACTAGTTTTGGTTGCAGAACTTGACGAAATTTGTTATCTTGTCCAAATATGTACAATATGCCTTCTTGAAGCACAAATGGTTTAGTTCTTTGGGCTAAATACCATCTTTGAGATGTTGTAAATCTTTTTGGCATCATTCCTTCTAATAAGTATTCATACACACTATGTAACCACTTATGTTGTAAAATAAACAAGTGAGCATCACAAGTTTGATCAGGTACTCCAACATGTTTAATCTAATTGGGTAATCCACTCAATGCATTTGCCATTAGATGGGATTTATTAGGTTTGTAAATAATTTTGAAGTCATACTCCAAAAATAATAAGAGCCATATAATTAACCTACTATAAACATGTGGCTTGTTAACTAAATACACTAAAGCCATATGGTCTACATAAAATGTGAACTTGTTGCCTAAAAAGTAATGCATAAATTTGTGTAAGGCATAAACCATAGCTAAAGCCTTTCTTTTTGTAATAGTATAGTTTCTATCAACAAAATTAAACAGTCTTGATGAGTACATAACAAGTTCATCTATTTTACCTATTGAGTTCTAGGCCAATATTGCCCCTATTACTAACTGAGATGCATCAATATGAACATGAAATTCCAATTCCCAATTAGGACTAATAAATATAGGAGCTTGAATGTATCGGTTTTTGATATCTTCCCAAGTAGTTTAACATTCAGCAGTCCACTCAAACACTTTAGTTTTTTTGAGTAACTTGGTGATTGGTGCCATAATAGAAGAAAAATTTCTAATGAAACATCTGTAAAACTATGCCATTCCATTGAAGACTTGAATATCCTAAGGTGTTTTGGGTACTAGCATTTTGACTAAAGCCTCTATCTTCTTGGGGTCAAATGTTTTTCCTTCTTTAAAGACTATAAATCCTAAAATAGTTCAAGAACATACATAAATGCACATTTATTTTTATTCAAACTAATGCTATACTTTTTACATTTTAGAATTTATTTTTTTTCAGTTTTTCCAAACGAGTGGATAGGTCATTAAAAACAATAAAATAATCTAAAAAGATTTTCATGAACACGTCAGTGTATTCACAAAAAGCTTTGGTAGCTAGTATTTGATAGGTAGGTGTCCATTTTTGACCCCAAAAGGCATTATAACCCACCCAAAAACCCCCTAATCGGTAACGAAGGTGATTTTGTACTAGTTTTTTGATGCCATGGAAATCTGATGGTATTCAGAAAAGCCATCTAAAAATGTATAAACCTCATGTTTGGCTACAATGTTAATAACCTCATCGGCAAAAGGTAACGAGTATGGGTCCTTTTTAGTAGCTACATTAAGCTTCCTAAAGTCCACACAAATTTTCAATTTCCCATTTTTTTTAGGCATTACAACTATAGGTGATAGCTAAGTAGCCTCTTCCACGTGTTTAATAAAACTTATAGTAAACAATTTGTTATTATCATGTTTGACAATAGTTACATAGTTAGGATTTAATTAGTACCTTGCTTAATGAGCAAGTGGTATCAATGTATCCAATTCAATCTAATGTTGAGTTATTTTGGGTAGTATGCCCTTCAAATCTTTATAAATCCAAGCAAAGATGCCCTTGAATTCCTTGAGTAATTCAATCAGTCGATTACTTATAACAAGTTCCAAATCCACACTGACTTTAACCTGTTACAAGTTTTGTTCAAAACCTAAATTGATCTTTGTCAATTGTTCTTCTTTAATGACAATCCATCTAGTAATGCAAAGATTTTGAACTTTGATTCAAATAGGCGTTTGTCAATCTCCATTTCCTACTTCAAGTTAGAAAAATGTCTCTGGTAAATGTTGTGGGAAAATATCGAGTATAACTATCTTAACATGTATATCATATGATATATGTGATTTTTACACATGATCAACAAGTACAATAACATGTTCAACTATATTCAAACCTACTGATGCAATAAACTTAACAAGTTGATCTGACCAAATTGATGTAGGGACAACTATGGTTTCTATTGAAAATAGTATTGGTTATGTGTTAAACATCAAATCCTCCTTTTCGTCAAATATTCCAAAATGGAAATCGTAACAAACTAACACTTCTGGATGTTTGGTTAATGTTCCAAGTTTCTTAGTAATAGGTATGGTTCTAAATGTATTGGTTTCTTGTATAGTGATAGTATTATTACCCCAATCATGAGACACTTTAACATCCCTTAACCAAAGATGACCTAACAACATAGAGTAGCAGGAGTTTAACACACTACTTTAAATTATAATGAAAGTCACTACACAAGGAATTCCATGAATAAGAATTTTAAGATCCTTAATCAAACTTAAAGGTTTAACAATAGTTTGATCATCCGTATGTAAATTATTAGGTGCAAGTTCTAGTTTTGACAAACCTAATTGTACCCTCAGCTTTTCCATAATGAGATTAGTTCTCTAGAACCACCATTTAGAATTACATCTTCAATAAAGTTCTTCCCTACTTAAACATGTATTACTACCATTTGATGATCAACAATTATTACAACTATTGATTATGGTAAAACAATTTTCGATGGTAGTAGGTTAAGAATGTAATGTTTGATATTAGGAATCACTTGCAAAATTGACCCAAGTTCAATGTATATTTGGTCTCCAAAACTTGTTTACTTATATCCCTTATAATTTCCTCTCAAGTTTTTTTATGTGGAAACACGTTATGAAATTATAGGTTATCGATTCACTTCACTAGTTCGATTACTTTCAACTAGTTGAATTGTAGTAGGATTATCAAGCAATTTAGCCCAATTACTTTATAATGAACCCTCATTGATGGTGGCAAGTTATTTTTTAGCTCCACCATGTTGTAGTTGTTTGATAATTTCAATGAATGAATCTCGTAGATGTTTTTTTTGTTGTCAATCTTCAACTCCTTTAGTTTTAATTGGCCCTCTTTCTGTAAACACATGTTGTTTTGACTATTGACTGTGAATGGCAACAACTACTACATTAATTGGCACATTGTCAATTTTAGGCGATTTAGGTGTTGTTGTGACATTGGAAAATAACATGTTTAGTTCTGAACATGTTATGTACCTCAATCTTCCTGGGGCATTTTCTAGATCTATCTTCTACACTAAAACAAATTATATAAGGATAACAAACATGTATTTTTCCTAATTTAATAGGTTAGGTATTAATTCCTGTTATAAGTTCTATAGACTTAATTGTAGCAATTTGTACTATTGGTACCTCTCTTTTCCTGTTATGATAGGTATCTACTAAATGATCGATTTTACTACAATTGGTATAGGTTAATGTTGATTTAGCTATAACAATAGGTACTATAGGTTTAACCACTATATTAGCCTCTAGTGTGGTTAATAAAGCATTGTAACTCAAACCATTAAGTCCACTTTCCTCACATATTATAGTAGCTTCCTTGTGTTCAATTAAGGTATTTTTCCTCATACCTATAGTTGTTAATCTTAGGTAAGGTAATAAACCTACCCTGAAAATAGTTGTAAGAAAAACATCTATTGTTTTAACATTAGACAATTAGTTAGTTTCAATAGGCGTTCATAGTAAACCTCAACACGTTCAATGGTTTGGCTTCATTTAGCTTGTCAATGCCTCATGCATTTTCATTACAAGCTTCTAACACCTTTGCAACCTCCCCATTCACCTCTAGGAACTTCTTTTACACTAGATTGTGGCCCTTGCCAAATGACCGGCCAATCCCCAACATACACTTTTGATATTTAATAACATCTCTCAATCCTTATAAGCAAATTTTAGAACATTGACCCATGGCTAACAATGACAAGTGCACTCATAGGTTTGCCAATAGAGTCCATTCTTGCTGTGGCCATTTTTGATAATGACAGGTTCTGTTGGTGTGCACTTATTTGTCACATGTCAATTTCATGTTAGTTAGGCTCCCAACTTGCATGGACAATGTTACAACCAACATAAAATTTTGGACACATTTCATAGGGCCAAAACACACCACTAACCAACTTCTTTTTTGCCCCTACCTTCCCACTATGTCCGTAGGTGCTAATGGTCATGACTCCACCTCTTGCATCTACCATGATTTTAGACTTCTTTTGTGCCTCCCATCCTTGCTAGTACTGAACAAGTTTATCCATTCATTTTGCTCTACTCTCATAGGACAATCTCGTTGCCCTCCTTTTGCATAACTTTTATTTAAACGATAATGCTCCCCTTTCATGAAGCACCTCACACAATGCTTGAACCCTTGTGCACTCAACTCATGGTTGGCATACTCAAACATTTCATCCATCTTTCTCCAAAGTTCTACCATGTCCATTGGGTTCTACTCACTCACCTTCACCACCGCTAAGTTTAATAAATGTGGTGTTAACCCTTGTATTGCATTGTCCCATGCATTTTTCCTATCACAAGCACCATCTATTTTATTGTTTTTTTGTACCTCCGCCTTATATGGTCATAACCCCCTCTCTTGGCACTCTTTAGCCTCATTTTCTTGAGTCTTTTAAAACCTCATTGTTGTGCTTTAAAGTTTGATTTCATCTTCCATTGAGATTCCACATCAGCTTCTTTGAAAGTAGGGTTTGATGTAGGTGGGGAGTCATTTACATTGTGTGTTTGATGGGCTACCTACTCATCTATGCCATGCCCACCAGCACATTGGTGTTATATCTAGGGGCTACCCTAATTTCTTAATGCACAACAGTTGCAAAGGCCTTGGTTCCAATAACTTGGCCCTTCACCCCAATTGTGGCAATTTCCTTGCCATGCAGTGCAATGAGTTGATGGCCCACAATGCTCGAAGGATAATGGACCCATATTAACATATCTTTGTTGAGGATTACACGATGGACCCCCATGACCTTGCATACTATTGCCACCTTGATAGCCACCTCCCATGTTTGGAGTTGATCTTACATCAACACTGTCATTAACATTTTTCCTTGTTTGGTGTGGGCTACCCATCCGAGCACCCCTTGATGATTTCTACATTCAAATTGTTTTTGAAGTTATTTCACACTAAGGGTTCTTTGATGTTGTGGCTTGCTTTCAATAATCCCATCACAACCCAGGAGTTAGAAACACCAAAATACACCAAGATTGTTAATGTTTTATGGTTACATGCATATGGTTGTTGCCTTGGGGTAGTTGTAAGCTATGGTGGCCCACTTTTGTGACAAAATGGTGTTTTTTCCCTAGGTACTTTTTAATCAAATGCATATGATGATTAAGATATCCTTAGCTCTACAGGTTGGGACTTGAATCTAAGTGAACAATTTGATTATGAAGAGGATTATGTGGTTATTTATTGATTAAAAAATTCACTTGTTAACAGTAATGAACTTTTGAAGTTGAAAAATATGGACTGGTTGTTTGACTAAAACATCACAAAATGGAAAAAAATAATATTGATTCACATTCCAAATTTGTTATTAGGACTCAATATGTAATGTAATACAAGATGATGAACTCATATGATAAATCTTTTCTTTGAAAACCTTCACCATTTGACAGTTAAGGACTTTTGAATGGTCAAAATTTGACCATATTTTCATAAGTCCATATGAATCGCAATTTTTGTTTATTTTTGAATTTCTCTGTCCCAAAAGTGTATTTTTAAAAAGTTTTAAAAGGGGCATTATTCTTTTGGACTTTGTGAGTTTTCCTTTTAGGACTTTCAAATTAAAAAATGACATTAATTATATTAAATACAAATTTTCACATAAATTTGGGAAAGTTTGTAGGTGACTGAACATGTCTTATTCAAAGATTAGAATAACAATATTTTTAAAAATAACAACCATGTTCATTGGAACCATTTAAAAAAATCTTATATGGACTTAAAGGAATGTAATTTTTGTCGTTATTGAACCATTGTACCATGCATTCACCCCTTGAAACAATGGATCGCCTAGAAAGGCAGCTAATGTCCCATTCACACACATTGACATATAATGTTAGTTGATATGGGCTATGCCAAGGTCTAACCACAGTTGTATTGATACATGTATTAATATCCATGTTAATAGATGTGATTGTTTGATGTTGCATTTGGGGTCAGTACACGCAACACCAAGCCGTAGTTCTAAAGACATGCAATCACTTGACCATCACAATGTTCCCAATGCAAGAACACCAAATACCAACAATGACAACTTCCCAATCACCCAACCACCCACTTTGCATCTTATTGATCTAAACAATGTTTAAACAATCTTCTTTGGAAAAGGTTGTAGACATACCCTTTACCTTAGATAGATAAAAAATTTAGTAAAAAACATTAAATACAAATTAATAACAATGTGTGGTAAACATGTCTTGCCTATCCTGCATGCTCAAGTAACTCTTTTTGGTCTAGGCATTTTTTAACCTTCCTCAAAAACCCTCAGTTGGTTGCAAACAAATTCACATTAGTTGGTTACAGCTAAACCACCCTGCCATTACATTTCTACTATAGCTTAACAATGGACACAATTGACCCAACATCACTATGCCCCTTTCAAACCCCAATTATGAAGTAGACAAACACTCATAGTTAGTTTGGTTGTGGGGGTTCATTTGGTGTTTAACATGGGCACATCCTTTACAACGGATGATGCAAATGAAAGTTCCTTCCCATGCCTAGCTCCTAGTTCCTACTCCTTGTTGCCATAATTGCTTCCCTCCAAAGACCTATCTTTTGAATGCCCCTAGTCATTGCTAGATGTGCTGGCTTTGCTTTTGGAGTCAATTGATATTGCAGAATAACCCTCTTCTTCATGTAATGTTTGCAACTTATTTCTAGCATTCCTATTAGTTTTCACAAGCCATTGTGTGTGAACCGTAGTTGTCTTTTCCTTAGGAGGTTTGATTGTCATCTTGTTGGGCGGAGCTCATGTGGCGGCCTCTACCCTCCTACAATGTTTGTGACAATCAATAGCTCAAAGTTGAGCTCCTAGTATGTTTTACAACATGATTAACACTGAGGATAGTTTAGCATGGTATCATAACAATGTTTTACAAATGGTACACATATATACATAGTAGCAGTGCTTGGAATGTTATGTACAAGTCCTCTATGAGCTACCATATGTGTTCCACAAACCTAACACGATTGCGTGGAATCATTTACCTAAACATAATCCCTACCACCCATGACCTAGATCTATCCAATCTGGTGTGGAATCCTCTACCTAAACAGGATCCCAATCGCCCATAACCTTGATCCACCCAGTCTAGCATGGGCAAGTAGCCATGTTTGAACAAGACTACCTTAATTTCCCGTGCTCATGTGGGGCCCATGCCAATAGTCCATTCTACCCTAACAACATAACCATCACCTCCATCACAATGTTTGTAACAAACTTGAACTTCCTTCCTCTGTTGCTTGGTCCCACTAACATTCACAAAGTTGCAACATTAAATAAAGATTTACATTTCTATAATGGCACTTTTCATTCTATCCAAATAGTGGTAGATCGAAGTGCAAACAAAAGTGTTGCAGCCTCCAATGTCATGTGGGGTTGTGCGAAATGTTGGTGTGAGCTAGTTTCTCCTTATTTTTTTCTCATTTGAATGACCCAGCATTTGACAATCGTGCTAACCAGAGCTCACACCACTAGGCAACAATGCTTCTTCTAATGGTGAAAGGCTAGTTTGTAGTCTAGGATGGTTACAACTATTACCACTTTTGTGTTGACTTTCCATGGAACTTGCAACTAGGACAAACACTAACTTGTAGGATATCGTGTAAATTTGCAGTGGAAATGGTTGGGGCTATGTAGTCTCATTGAGCCAATGGTGGCGGCAATGTTGCAACTTTTACATGCATGGCATGGCTACTTTGCAAAGTTCACAATTTAGGGTTTGTTAACAAATAAACCAACCTTAGGGCGAGAGTCACCCCTCCCCATGGTTGTGTTGAAGCATAATGTTCTATACTACAAAGCCCATTTATTGCACTCTCATCCCGATTTAAGACAACCTCGCCAATTGAAGCCTAATGTGTACCCATAGGCCAATATGGGCCACCAATGTTTTGGGGTGACCACTGTGATTATCAGGATATTGGCAAGACTATTGCCACCAAATTTACACACTCTATGGGCAAGTTGAAGATTGAGAAGAAGGAAGGGTGGTGATGCTATAAAAAATCATTAAAATTGGGTTAAATTTGTTTAGCACACATGGGGCTGAAATTGTTGTTGTTCTAATGTGCATATGGCAAGGGTTGCACATAGGTATTTAATGTAGAAAATTGCGATGTTCAACAATGGGATCTGGGCGGTGGGAGAACTCCACTTCTAGGGGATGTTTGTATTCAATTCCACTTCTAGAACTAGTTATTTCTTTCCAAAGTTTGCCCCCCATGATATTTCAATTGTTCTTCTTGGGTGCCTCTTTCAAGCAAGAGTAATCAACCTCCTACCTATGATGGATAAGGTGATTTGTCAACCATGATGTGCCATTGATTTTCTAGTGTTGTTCCCAAATTTTGTCATAAAGTCTCCATTTTTCCTTGCAAACAACGTATTTCTAAGTGTCAAGGTTTCAAATGGTTAAAGGCTTTTGTTTGTTTGTTTGTTTAAAAAGATCCACCTATGTTTAATTCAATGACACGGTGTCATGGTGTTTCTAACCAATTACAACAAGAATCCAATACCTTCTGCAACCCATGTTTCACAAATAGAGTTGAAACTAATGCATAATTTTTTTATATAAATGCGAAATCTTTTGTGTTGTCATGAACCAAGTATGTTACTTTTGAGACTTGTTATTGCCTATAATCTGAAAATATACATGGATATAAAAATGACAAAATTTGACTTGTCTATGTTTACGATCCAAAATATCATCACTATAAGGACATCATGGAGCTTCCATGCACCAACTTGTTAAGAATAATGGGTTTTTTGAATATTGTATCCAATTTTTATGGTTTTACACTATGGGAACAAGAGTTTTGAAACCTTCTATGTACAGGCACATGTAGAAGAATGTACATGTGCACATATTTCACCAAAAGTTTCACTTCAATTACTACCAAATTGATCTACAATACCACAAATCTCACTTAGTTTCAATTGTATGGGTCTGGAATGCATCACAAAATTGGTGTGGGTTTTTTAAGTGCATTATCTTTTGTTTAAAAGGTATGCTCCAATACATTTGCACTTTTTTTTATATATGGAGAGCACTTAGTCAAAGTTGAAAGATAGAGAAATGAATTGTATTATGCAAACCTCTATTCCTTGACTAATTTTGTAGACTAGAAGTTTAAGAACAAGGAAGTTGCGATGAAGGATTTTCTTGGTGCCAAAAGTGTTGTTGAAGCCCATGCTTAATCCATGTACACTTCCACCCTTTAAAGCTCACAATGAAGTGTCGCATGCATGATACTCCAAATCCAACGTGTGATTGATTGCACACATTGTTGACATATGTTGTCCTTTAATTTGTTTAATAACATTTAGTTTGATAGCAAATCATCTAAGTCTACAACTTGCTTGTGTGGTCCCCAAAGATGGTTTGACATATTAGTTATAGTTTATTCCTTACTAATTTTTTTTAATGGGTGTTTTTTTAATCTCGGGATTTTTATGCATCATATGTTGTGGAGAGCTTGCGACAGTAAGGAATAAACATGTTATGTAACAAGACCATTCCCCCCCTTAATAAGGCGTTTTATTTATGTGGCTACAACTTTAAGGTTTTTCTTCCATTTGAGGTGGGTAGACACAACCATTCAAATGTATGCAAAATAATTAATAACATGTGATTATTAAAGTTTTGTTGCACAACACTTGAACTATACTCAACTAGATAGGCACTACACATTTCATGGGTCTCAAGCCACGTTGACCAACAATGGTAACACCAATATTTTTTTAGTGTAACAATCTTTTGGATGGAATAGCTAATCTTCTATATAATTTAAACATATAACTAACATTATAGCTTCATGGCTAACATTCATGATTGTGAGCCATACCGACATAGTCATGTTTGGTAATCTAAATTTTTAAGATTTACATTAGAATTATTCGAGTGTGGTAAGGTTATTAAAAGTTTTTAGCAACTTCATGTTAGAATAAGGAATGATGAATGCACATGGTTGTGTGGGGGGTTGTTTTCTTTTCCGAAATACAATATTGGTGAATAAGGTGTTGGGTTAGTTCTTTCCTTCAACAAAAAGCTAGTAACCATAGTTTAAAAACCTCAGTTACATAATTAGGTGTGAGAAATCTCTAAAGGGTTGGGGGTAGAAGTAGACACCAAAATTCGTGGTGTTCAGCAAAACATTGGTCTTGTTCTGTTATTTAGTGAATAACAAGGATGTTTGAAATTCGTGAAGCAATTGAGGGGTGTTAATGAAAGGTCTAATAGAAATAGAACAATCTTTAAGCCTTATAAACATAACATTAATTCGCGACAACTTAACGATTAAATAAATAATGTGATAAGGTGGCAATGGCAACATGAGTTTCATAATGAATGGAACATTTATTCAAATTGTGGATAAGTTTAACGAGGAGTTACAATTACATGTTGAGTCCTGGGCTATGCCATAGTGATAATTCACAACTTTAGGAAATTTAGGATGTGTCGAATGGTGTGAATTAGGTAGTCCGCCTTGCTATTAAAAGGTAATCGACAAATTGGACCATGCAACCAACGATAATGTCCAACATCGGGGATTGAAAACCATGCAAAGATAGAGGTGTCTTAAGTTTCATAACAACTTTCATAAACAATTTCAAGTTCATCATCGGAAGCGGGGTCAACTTGCAACAAAATCACTAATATGCGAAAGTTCAAAGAAATGCGATAATATCAAACTTGAGGGGGATCAACTTCAAAACGAGCATGCACCTCTCACAGTTCAGGATCTTCATCAAGAGGATGTTGCGTCAATGTTAAATTTAGAAATGATTTCGGAGCCGATTTTTCATTCACTTATGCAGTTTGAGGCCCATAGGATGTGGCCATATTGTGAGCCATACCAACACAACCATGTGCGGTAGTCTCAATTTTTAAAAGTTGCATTAGGGTTATTAAGGGCTTTTAGTAACTTCATAGATAATGATGAATGCGTTTGGTGCGTGGAGGGGTTATTTTCTTTTTTCAAATGCGTTATTAGTGAATAAGGTTTGGGTTAATTCTTTTCTTCAATAAAAAACTAGTAACCATAGTTTTAGAAACTTTGTTGCGTAATTAGGGGTGAGAAATTTCTAAAGGGTTGGAGGTAGAAGTAGACACCACAATTTGTGGTGTTCAGCACAACATTGGTTTTGTTATAATATTTAGTGAGTAGCAAAGATGTTTGAAATTCCTTAATAATTAAAGTGGTGTTAATGAAAGGTTTGATAAAGATAGAATAATCTTCAAGCCATATGAACATAAAATTAATTTGAAACAACTTAATGATTAAATATATAATGTGATAGTGTGCCAATGGTAATAGGAGTTTCATAATGACTGAAACATTTATTTAGATTATGAATAAGCTCAACAAAGAGCTGCAAGTACATGTTAAATCCTAGGCTATGCCATAGTGATAGTTCATAATTGTAGGAAATTTAAGATGCGTCGAATGGTGCGAACTAAGTAATTCGCCTTGCTATTAGGAGGTAGTCGATGAATTGGACTGTGTAACCAACGATAGTGTCCAACGCCGGGAACTGAAGATCACGCAAAGATAAAAGTATTTTCAGTTTCGTAACAACCTTCATAAACGGTTTCAAGTTCATCACCAAAAGCGAAATCAACTTGCAACAAAATCACTAGGGTGCGAGAGTTCGGAAAAATATGATAATATCAGGCTTGAGGGGGTTCAACTTCAAAACGAACACGCAGTTCTCGAGGTTCGGGTTTTTCATCACAAGGATGTTGTGTTAGGGTCAGATCTAAAGATGACTTTAGAGGTGGTTTTTCATTCACTTATGCGGTTTAGGGCCCGTAAGATGTGACCATGCGTAACACCATAACTTAAAGGAGAGGAAAAATATCAGATTTTCAATCAAAATCAAATCAACAATGAAGGTGTGAAGGACGTGTTACATTGAGATGCGTAGTTGTAATTTATAAATCAAAGAAAAAGAAGGAAAGGCGTGAATAACGACCTAGAACCATGGTAAAATAAAACCTTAAGGTCAAAGGAAAAAAATTGAAGGTTTAAGTAAAGTTTGTTGGGGGAAAATGGGAAGAGTGAAAAGGTGTTTTTCCTTCACCTTCCATTGGTCACCAAGCAATGGAACATTCCATTGCCCACGAAGCTTGGAACATTCCATTGGCCACGAAGCTTGGAACATTCCATTGGCCACTAAACATTGGAACATTCCATTGGCCACGAAGCTTGGAACATTCCATTGGCCACCAAACATTAGAACATTCCATTGGCCACCAAGCTTAGAACATTCCATTGGCCACCAAATTTCGGATCTACCTTCACCTCCCTTCTCCTTCTCTTTAAAAGGTGGACTTGGATCATTGGGGGCTCTTTTTTCCCTAGACATAATTTTCAATTCAATCTTGAATACTTGTTCCCACAAGCTTCTTGAGGATGAAAAGAATGATTAGTTTTGGTAGATGGGAAAAGGAAGGTGAATGAAAATCTTGTAATAATTTTGAAGGAATGAAAGTGAGTAGTGATATGTTGGGAGGTTGGAACTTTAGAAAAATTCTCACAAACCCTTTCGGGTTTGGTAGTGTAACTTATTACTGGTTTAGCTGCAGAGCTTAGGATTTGGTAGGAAGTTGCACCTTGTAATTAACTTTCTAATGAGCTAAGGCAAGTTGGATTTGAATAATGTATGTGTTAGAAATGATATTTCAAATGACTGATGGTTTATAGTCAAGTTGAACCAATTGCCTTCGTAAAACCCTCTCGGGTTTGGTAATATAATTCCTTATTGGTTTAATTGCAGATCTTAAGATTTGGTAGGATGGTGTGCCTTGTAGTTAGCTTCCTAGTGAGCTAAGGCATGTTGGATTTGAATGACCTATATGTTAGAAACAATATTTCAAGTGATTAATGGTCTACAACCAAATTGAATTTACCACCTTTATAAAACCCTCTCGGGTTTTGTAGCATAACTTCTTACTAGTTTAGTTGCAAAGCTTAAGATTTGGTAGCAAAGTGCACCTTGTAGTTAGCTTTCTAATGAGCTAAGGCAAGCCGGATTTGAACAACCTATGTGTTAGAAACAATATTTCAAGTGGCTAGTGGTCTACAACTAAGTTGAACATGGTGTTGAGTCTTTAAACGTTGGTTTAAATGAATGACAATTTGACATAAAATTCTGGGATGTGGAGTGTTTGAGCTTGGAAAATATATCTATAAGTTCTAATTGTAAATGATGCATAGGAGGTAAACCACTTAGTTTCAACTATAAACACAATCTAACATCTAGAAATACACTTACATTTTTCCTTCACCGGTAGCATTTGTGCTTTCAAATATAGTCACCTTGTAGAATCGGGAGTAGAGGGACGGAAAGTCACTTCACACATATGCAAGGCCATGATTTCAAGGAAAAAAAATCTTTAATCAAAATTAAATTGATAGTGAACGTGCAGAAGACTTGTTACATCGAAATGTGTGGTTGTAATTTATAGGTCAAAGAAAAGGAAATTCATAAGTAACAGCCTAGAACCATGGTAAAGTAAAACTTTAAGATCAAAGGAAAAAATGAAAGTTTAAGTAAAATTTGTTGGGGGTAAAGTGAGAAGAGGTGAAAAGGTGTTTATCCTTCTCCTTCCATTGGCCAGCAAGCATTGGAACCTTTCGTTGGCCACCAAGCATTGGCACCTTTTGTTGGCCACCAAGCATTGGAACCTTCCATTGGCCACCGAATTGGGATCTTCCTTCACCTCCTTCTTTCTCCTTCTCTTTAAAGAGAGAATTCAAATCATTTGGGGCTCTCTTTTTCGAACATAATTTTCGATTTGAATCTTGAGAATACTTGTTCGTACAACTTTCCTTGGGAGGAGAAGGATGATTAATTTTAGTAAATGGTGGAAAGAAAGAAAATAAAGTGGACAGTTGTAATACTTCTAAAAGAATGGAGATGAATAAGGATAGTGTTGGGAGCTTGAAATCTTAGAGAGTTTGTAAAACCCTCTTGGGTTTGGTAGCATAATTTCTTATTAGTTTGGGTGCAAAGCTTAGAATTTGGTAGGCAGATGCGCCTTATAGCTAGCTTTTTAATGAGCTAAAACAAGTTAGATTTAGATAATGTATGTGATAGGAATAATATTTTAAATGACTAGAGGTTTTGTTGCCAAGTTGAACATGGTGTTGAATCCTTAAAAGTTTGGTTTAAATGAGTGACAATTTACCATAAAATTATAGGATTTTGAATGTTTGAGCTTGAAAAATATATCTATCAATTTTAAATTGTAAATGATGCATAGGAGGCAAGCTATTTGGTTTCAACTATAAACGCAACTTAACATTTAGAAATACATTTTGCATTTTTCCTTTGCCGGTAGCATATGTACTTTCAAGTATAGTCACCTTATAGAATCGAGAATAAAGGGATAGAAAGTTGCCTCACAATGACCTACCATGCATGTTCAATTGTTAAGTCCCTATACTCCCCCCCATATTGGTGTCATTATGGATGGTTCCAGCACCTTGTTTATGTTTTGTTTGAGTTTCTTCAATGTCCCATAAGAAAGTTGATCGTAACCATGCTCACTCGCCATTTTTTACCATATGAGCTTACGCCCTATTTTATTACCACCAAAATCTAAAGCTTCGATATGTTTATGTTCTATAGTTTGGTAAGGTTTAGGGTTTAAGGTTTAAACCTTTTAGCATGACAACAGGCCCAAATGTGTCTTTTATAGTGGCAAATAACAACACCCATTAATCTGAAAGCCATGTAGGGCTTTCATTTTTGTTTATTTCAAATCTCAACTTGTATGAAAGCCATGTCCTACATTTTTTCCTATACATGTGGGTAATAGTTTAGACTTTGTTTCTGGTTTTATAGCCATGTGAAATATGGCCATAGGTTTTTGCCAACTATTCACAACAAATATAGCCATGGTAGACATAATGCACAAATGGTTGCCTTAATAAATGTAAGCTAGGGCCACATTTTGACACCATAAACATTTTAAGGATGTTGTTTGTGGAGTTAGGTTATTTACGTGCCACCAGATTTTAAACATGGACAAACTTTTACACTTGTCAAGTTGAACACATGGGTATGTTACTATTGTCATAAACACAACTAACAAAATGTCTACAAAGGAAAATCTAACATATTCTAACCATCCAAACCATGGACCCATTTGGGAAGGTTTTTGTTGTGTGCCAATTGTCACCCATGATGGGGACCTATAAGAGAACATATTGAACCATGGCCTTGTCTTCTCTTGAAATTGGCACCTCAAATGCCTCCCAGTGTGCACCACTAGCATGGCCTAATCGGTGCATATGCAAGGCAATGAGGAAGGGATGACAAGTTGTGGAAGCGGGAATTTACACGAGCCTCACAACATGGGGTGAATAAAATGCGATGCATGTGCAACAAATGTGAGAGGAGGGGCTACCCAATTTTGCTTCATGTAGTCCATGAACATCTCATTCATAATGGGAGGGATCCATTATTTAGGGTGTGGAAAGGCTTTAGGTTAGTTGATGATTATAATGAAGAGTGGGTTACATTAACTAAGGCACCATAACAAACATGGCAAGAGGTGGTGGATGAGGCCATAAATCTAGGACAACATTTGGATCATATTTTCCCACCTGTGATTGAAAGGGTCATTAATGTAATAAGTGATGATGTACATGACCAACATGCTACCTCTGGTATGGAAGAATTGTAAATTGTGCAAAATGCATGTGAGATAATGGATCAATTGACATCCATACCTGAGAACATGCATGGTCAGCTAAAGGCACTCGTGATGATGGTGATGTAGCTTAGCCCATGGGAGAAGTGGACCCTGGGATGGGAGTAGTAAAGGTCGCATTTGATGTTGATGACATCTTGAGTGAAGCAAATTGCTTATGAGAAGTTTGTTAGCCTTTGTTCTCCAACTCTATGTCCACGTACCATGCTTGCATCGACTTTGTTGTTGATGAACATATGCACAATGCATGGTGTTTCAAACAAATTTGATGATGAGTTACTAGCCTTTTTTGTCGTAACCCTAGCTTTAGGCTCACATCCAAAGCAAGGGTTGGCAAAGGTGCGGGCCAAGAGTGAAGCCCAGGAGTCACATTCCATGCTCTCGAGAGTGTAGGAAAGTGTGAGGGAATGAACCTTCACACTCCCAAGTGAGCTCCCACTTTGGGAATTGGAGTCCCGATGGGATTCTCAAATCTTCAAAGGGCAATTATAGGGGTCAAAAATCATTGGATTGAAGATTCCCTTGTATCATTGGAAATTTCTTGGAATGTAAATGTCTAAAATGGGTGTGCATGACCCATTTGGGCACTTAAAACATGAGTTATGGCCAAAAGAATTAGCAATTTGACTCCCGACCATTAAAAATCAAGAATCGCCCGGATTTATTTATGTGCAGGTGGCATGCAACATATTGTTGGAAATCTTTTGACGAGGGCTACAACTTTGCTTTAGACCTCACTTCAATCGGAGGTTTGCACGCAAAGTTATGAGCTTCCAAAGTTGCGAGAGTCCTAATTTTGGGAATTTCGAAACTCCCACTTAGAAGTTTGAGACAAAATGACATTTGGTTGTTAGTCCCGTGGCCAAGCATAAAATATACTATAAGGGGGAAGGTGGTGGCTTCCCCCAAGTTTGGGCCGTGATGAGTGTTATGAGTCCGTGTTTGCTCGTGGCTCGTTCATGCACCAGAGGTGTTGTAACTATGCACTAACCAACTTCTTGTTTGGTTTGTGCAAGTCCGTGTGAGTAATTGAATTACTTTGCACTCTTCCTAGTCCCCATCATGAAGCTCCAGCAAGCCCCTCTACCTCAAAAGTGTTGCAAGCCAAGGAACGTGCCCTAACTCCTGACCCTTTCGTTGTTTTCACCTTAAATTCACACTTGAGTCTATCAATGAGCTTGGGAACGTGTCACTTTTCCACAAAAATCTATTGCCAAAGGATAATTTGTTGCCACCTAGCATGAATGCAATAAATACTTTTACTAGCAAGGTGGGCCTAAATTATCATAACATACATGCATGTGTAAATGGGTGTGTTTTATTAAAAAAATAATTTATAACACTTGAATTTTGCCCTAAGTGCGAAGTTGAACGGTACAAAGCACATGGTAGAACTCACATGGTAATGAAAATCTTATGACATTTCCCATTGATTCTTAGGTTGCTTCACATGTATTGAGCCTGCACAACAACTGAACTAATGACATGGCATAATAAAAATAGGAACATTGATGGCAAAAATTTGCCATGTGCCAGATAGTAAGGCCTAACAACACATCAATATAACCTGGCTTGATTTTGTAGCTAACAGTAGGAATGTTTGATTAGGTCATGTTACTGATGGAGTGAACCCATTTGGGGAGAAGAACAATGCATGGTCAACATGTGGCATGTTTTACAGTTGATCTACAACCTTCCACCATGGCTATTGACTAAGGGATTTTTTAAAATCTTGTACTGATTATCCCAAGGCTTAGTAATGTTAAAAGCTTTAACTTTTACATCTATTTGGCCCCTCTACTTAATGAGTTGCAAGAACTGTGGATAGGGATGCCATGTATTGATGTGCTGTAACCTACAGGTGGATGACATTTTATGTTTAGGGTAATAATATTGATGTGGACCATACACGACTCCCCTTGCTATGGCATTTGGTTACCAACACCAAGGTTATAAGGCATGTCCTCCATGTGGTTCATGGATAATTAGTAGGTGGTCCAAAGAGTTTGAAAAACCTATCTTTGAAGGGACGTGTTGATTGGTTGCCAAGAAACCATCCACATAAAACTCACCTTAATGCTAGACACTTTGATAACATGGAAGAATTGTGAAGGAGGTCGCATACAAAATTACTCATGAAATAATATGAAAAGCATGGCGAATTGAGGAATTGGTTGTAGCAGACAATGTTTTGGGGGCAATTGGGTGCCCATTAGGAAAAACTGGTGTCAAACACCTTTCCGCTTTGTTTGCACTACCATATTGGGAGGTGGGGAAAAAATCTATTCAACTAATGTAATTTCTTGTATTGTTGCTAAATATACCAACTAATAGGCCAAATGTAGTTGCCTAGTTCATAACAATGATAATATTATTTGTGGCAGTTTCTAAACATAGCAAAATCATAATTAACTTGTAGTTTCACTTGCAGCATTTGTTAATCAAGCACACTTTGGATGTAATGCACATAAAAAAGAATGTGTGTGAAAGCCTGGTCAAGTTCATGCTCGGGGTTAAAGATATAATCAAGGTTCGTTGCGATATGGAGGTGTTTCAATTTGTCCACACTTGTGGTTGATGTGAAACCCTTGGAGATTGGGAAGGATTTTCAAACCACATGCCCCATATGTCCTAAAACAAGAAAAGCATAAAAATTTCTTAAATAGGTTGGCATCTGTGAAAATGCCAACAAGCTATTGTGGTGTAGTAGTTAAACACATTACAGATAGGAAATTGGGGTCCATGAAAAGCCACGATTAGCGTGTTTTGATGCAATAATTATTGCCACTAACTTTGAAGGGGTTAATGAATGGGCATGTTAAGTTGTGTTTGATGTGACTCAACTAAATATTCTAGAACATTTGTGGGGAGGTTTGGGATCCAACTAACCTTCCTTCTTTATGAGATGATGTGGCAACAACATTCCGCCTAGTTAAGTGGGAGTTGCTTGGGGCATTTTTTGATGTGATGACTCATTTAATATTGCATGTGGTTGAAGAGCTTGACATTTGTGGCCCATTGCACTCTAGGTGGATGTACCTGATTGAATGAACCATGAAGATGTTTAAGGGGTATGTACGTAACAAGACAAGACTTGAAGCATCCATGGTAAAAGGCTACATATATGACAAAACCATTGGATTTGTCATTGAGTACATGGATGAATTCAAGCATGTCAAATCACGAATCTAGGATCTAGATGAAGAAGAGGGTGTATGTGGTGAGGTCCTTGAAGGTGTTGCAACAAAGTTTCAACTTGACCCTGTTGCTCAAGACCTTACACATCAACATGTACTCACAAATGTTGCATTTTTGGCACCATGCATTCGGTGCATACATATGACATACTTGGTTGATTTTGAGTATGCATCAATTTGTATCCCAAGATCACCCCTTTGGGATAATTACCCAGTGATGTCAAACATACCAATTTTCACAGTTGTATAGATGTATTAGGTGTCATCATGATGTTGTAGATTCTTGACCTTCAAAGGCACGATATTGGGTTTAATAGTTGTCGTTAATGTTTGAACACCACAACTATATAAGACTTGCAATCATCTACACACCCCACCCAACGAAGGGTTTCAATTATGTCTATATTTAGTCCAATAACTCAAACATGGGCTACTAACCTTGTAGCATAACAACAATTAAAGTTTGTTTACATGTGGGGTGGGGGGTGCAATAAGCACAAGCATGAGACATCACAAATAACAAGGCTATGAGGGGAATGGGAAAGTTTGTGGCATAAAAGGCCCACAACAATAAACATGCTTGTGGAATATACTGCAAATCTTAGTGAAGTACTAGACTTGGCAAGTTGTGTTCACGAAGAAATTAGGAGTCACATTACACAGGACAAGCAAATTAAGGACATCGATGCACTACATCTGTCAATTCAACCACAATTTTATGCTTCAAGCTACATGCAAATTCAGGCATATGGAAACCATTTCAAAATGTGGAGATACCCATACAAACACCCCAATGGCCACATATGAATCAAGTGTAACATCCATTTTCCAACAACATCAAGAATTTCTAAAAGGTGCCACACTGGGGTTTGTACAATATATTGGGGTATTGAAGGACATTATCTTGTTAGACTACGGACCCGTTTCATAACTGGTTGTGTTGTTCAAGTATGATTGGGTTAGGAATGGTGTTGATAGGTGGGGTAACCCCACGTATAAGCATGATGAAGATGGTTTTCTATTGGCAAATTTTTGCCACTTGCAACTTGAAGTTGACAAGCCCTATGTGCTCCCAACCTAAGTGTAGCAAGGTTTTTCTACAAAGAACTAAACCGACCACATTGGAAGGTTGTCCTCCATAAGGAACCAAGGTCAAGACGGGTCATATCAAAGACCACTAATGAAACAATTGTTATGCTTGATAACAAAATTAGAATGGAAGTTCCATTGGAACTTTTTGACCCACCAAGCAACATGGCACTCGTAGGTGCCATTGAATTGAGTGGGGATGATGCTATTCTAGTGGCTGAAACAATATAGAGGCCATTTGACGATGACAAGGATGGGATTGTTAGTTAAGTTGCAAGCCTACAACACATTTTCAAACATTAACATTCTGAATTTGCCCATGGACACTTTTTTCAAAGGGTTTTGTGAAGTAATGATATTGGGGGATTTGCATCTATGAGGATCCCACAAATTATAATAAGAGATGTAGGTGTCTTCAAATGTTTACATGTCAGAGGTCTAAGGCTATGTTATGTTGGGCATATTATTCATATGGTTTTGTTATAATGACCTAATAACTACTAGTTTTATGAGTTGAAAATGTTAACAAATAGGAGAACTACTCAAGTGCAAACCTAAATCTTTATTGAAAGGAAACTACAACATGATGCTCACAACACGAAACATAACATTAAGAATTCCTCAAAGTTTTGTCACATGAAACACACAAACTTGTGTAATGAATAAAAGAGAATTAAACCATCAACACCAAGGTATTTAACTAAAAGACCAAGCCACAAATAACCAAACTAATATAAGTAACGAAAGTAATTCAACCTTGTGAAAGTAACCTAGTTATTTTCCTACTCTAGTAACTAATGAAACCTAACTAATTAAGCTTGAATTCTCAACACTCCCCCTCAAGCTCAAATCCACTTCTAGTACACCAAACATTTTTCTAAACTTCTTTAACTTGTCTGTACCTAAAGCCTTTGTGAAAATGTCAGCAACTTGATTTTTAGTAATGACATGAATAAGGTCAATTTCTTTTGCTAGAATTTTTTCTCTAATAAAATGGTAGTGCACCTCAATGCGCTTTGTCCTAACATGATAGATCGAGTTGTTAGCAAGTAGTATGCTACTGATGTTATCACAATAAATGACAACAGGAGCATCCACTAACTGTCCCAAATCTGAAAGTATTTTTTATAACCAAACTACTTCACGTGCAATAATTGCTGCACTTCTATATTCTGCCTTCGTGCTTGATAGTGCAACTGTTGGTTGTTTCTTATTGCTCCAACTAACAGCACCACTTCCAAAAGAAAACATGAAACCACTGGTCGATCTTCTATCTAAAACATTGTTGGCCCAATCAGCATCTTTGTATCGATCTACTTGTAATTGGCTCTTGGCTTCATAAAAAATTCCACACTACATCCAAATGTGGCTTTTGTGGTGTTTGCATGAATTGGCTTACCACTCCAATTGCATAATTCAAATTTAGCCTAATGATGGTCATGTAGATCAAATTCCCCACTATGCATTTGTACATAGTGGTATCCTCCACAAGGTTTCCTTCATTTGCACTTAACTTCACATTTTGCTCCAATGGAATTAAAATGGGTTTGCAACCCGTCATCCCATATTTGGATAATTTGTTCAAGGCATATTACCTTTGTAATAACCATATCCCTTTAGGGAATTGGACTACTTCAATGCCGAGGAAATAACGCAACTCTCCCAAATCCTTCATCTCAAACTTTTGCTTCAAAAGCTTCTTCAAATCAAAGATGTCTACATCACTATCTCTTGTGATAATCAAGTCATCAACGTAGATGACTATGACTACAATCCCATGATCTGTCTTTTTCACATATAGTGAAAAATCTGCATTGGATGTTTGAAATCCACTTATGATAAGATACTGACCTATCTTGTTTGACCAAACTCTAGGTGCTTATGAAGTCGTACAAAGCTTTCTTCAACCTACAAACCAAATTAGGATGTGTTTAGTCCACATAACCTGGTTGTTGTTCCATGTACACTTCTTCCTATAAATCTCCATGAAAAAAAACATTATTTACATCCATTTGATGTAAAGACCATCATTTTGCCGCTGCCATAGCAATGATTGCTCTTACAATTGTCATTTTGGCAACTGGACTATAGGTCTCTTCATAGTCTATGCCATAAGTTTGGGCATAACCTTTGGCAACCAATCTTGCTTTGTATCTGTTCACAAATCCATCTACATTATGTTTGACTTTGTACACCCATTTGCACCCGATTACTTTCTTGTCCTTTGGTAAAGCTACCAATTCCCAGGTAGCATTAACATCCAATGCTGCCATCTCTTCATCCATGGCATTGTCCCACTTATGGTTTCCAACGGCCTGTTCAAAACAAATGGGTTTAACCTCTTGTATAGCTCTCACCATGTATGCGTAATGATGAGCTACAAAGCCATCATATGTGAATCTTTGTACATGGTACTTGATTCGTGTGGATCTTCGTACTCCATTGTTGTTGTCAGGTGTTTCAATGTTTTCTTCGCCATTCGAGCTTCGAGAATAGTAATTGAAATGATTTTTGATTCTTCACCCACACTCTTCTCTAAATCACTTGACTCATCATCTACATGAAGATTTTTAGATGATGTTTGAGAACTACCATGTACAATGTTTGAAGATTTTAATCTTCCTTTCCATGGAGTGCTACTGGACCCACTAATTGAAAACTCTTGCGGTCCACTAATTAATTATGATTCTTGTTCCACATTTGATGAAACATCACCATTTTTAACTTTTCCATTTTCTGTTATTTTCAGTGATGAGTACCAATTAACCATCTCATCAAACACAACATCTCTACTCACTTGTAACTTTCGAGTGGAAGGATTGAAACATCTATATCCTTTTTGTTTTAAGGAATATCCAATGAAAATACACTTCTCAACTTTTGGGTCTAGTTTTGATCTCTTCTCATCAAGAACATGCACGTATGCAATATGCAACCAAATATTCTGAGGTGTGAGACATTGGGTTTCTTACTTGTTAATTTATCTTCAGGTGTCATGCCATGAACTACCATTGTGGTTGTTTGATTCACGATATAAACTACAATTGCTACCACTGCAGTTGTTACCCAATAGGAATTTGGCAAATTCTTTACATTCAACATGGCACATGTTATTTTTGCAATGTGCCTATTTTTCTTTTTAGCAACTCCATTTTGCTATGGGGAATAACTACATGAGTATTTCCTTAGAATTCCATGCTCCTTCAAATATTCACTAAATTCATTTGAAAAATAGTTTCCCCCTACATCGGACCTTAGGCATTTGATGCTCACACCCTTTTCCTTTTCCACCATTGCTTTGAAATTCAAAAAATGTTGAAACACTTCACCTTTGTGTTTCATGAAGTAGACCCACACCTTC
>Ga0116227_10002939_pt1 | contig 38283 bp, 31 predicted proteins | sample S1TSphgellanicum_FD_89693 | JGI IMG/M metagenome (GOLD analysis project Ga0116227, IMG submission 89693) | Host-associated microbial communities from peat moss isolated from Minnesota, USA - S1T2_Fb - Sphagnum magellanicum MG | ecosystem: Host-associated > Plants > Peat moss > Unclassified...
AAAATGTGCCCTGCCGAATAAGACAATGCATTTACCCCCATATATGCTCCCCTATTTTTTAAATTAGACCTATTGAGTGTAACCGTTGCCATAAAAGGCATCACTAAAATTTCGGCAATACAAATTACAAACATTGCAGCGTACAGGACCCACATACCATGGGCAAGAACCAATATTAAAAATGATAAACTGCAAAACAGCACACCTAATATAATTGCTTTTCCTCCGCTCATTCTCTTTTCAGCAATATGTACAATTAGCATCTCCAAAAGAAATACAACAAGCCCGCTAAAGGCTAAAATTACGCCGATGCTGGATTCGCTTAACTGGTATACACTTCTGTAATATAGTGGAATTGTACTTAGCAACTGGAAAAAACAGATTGCAAAAATGCAGCTCAGCACACTAAACAGTATAAATAAAGTATCTCTATATGGAGATTTGTCTAAATCAGCACCCCCCTCTGCTTCAAGCTCTTTAGGCTCCACCTCATTTCCTTTGCGATTTCTGAAATAAATAAAGAATATAACTGCTGATAATAAAGCCCCAATAGCATTTCCATAAAATAAAAATGTATAGGAAATTGCGGCCAAAAATCCACCCAACGCAGGTCCGATAGAAAAACCAAGATTTAAAGCCATACGGTTTAAAGAAAAAGACCGTATAATATTATCAGGTTTTGAATAATAAGCAATTGAAACCGAGTTAGCGGGCCTAAAAGTTTCAGAAACAATACTCAACATGAATACCCCTAAAGCCAACTTATAAAAGGTATTTAGTTCAGGAAGCAGAAAAAACAGAGGAACTGTAAAAATCAAACTGAAGAGCTGTACTTTAAAATGTCCAAATCTATCTGTAAGCCATCCTCCAAGAAACGAACCTGTTACCGCTCCTATGCCAAAAAAGCTTAAAATAACACCTGCATTTTCAAGACTAAAGTTGAGGTGATTGACCATATATACGCCTAAAAAAGGAATAACCATCGCACCGCTTCTGTTGATTAACATTACCAGGGCAAGCATCCACGCAGGTGTAGACAGCCCTTTATAAGCATCTAGATATAATTTAAAAAAACCGCCCATTCTCTTCGTAACTTCAGTCAAAAAAATATTGTAAAATATAGCCATTTGAAACAGCTATTAAATTGAACAAATATATCTTGATTAGATTACAAGTCTATTGTAAATGCATGTATTTAATTTTTTCAAATGATGTTGCATCAAAAAGAGACAAATCATCATATAAACTACTAAAAAACAGACACTTATTCACAAAAAAACTAAACAATAAAGACAAAATTTCCGATTATAAAATCAAAATGGCTATGGCATATGTTTTGATAAAAAGAGAATATGAACTTCAACAATTTTACTATAAAAGCCCAAGAAGCAGTTCAACAGGCTTCTGAAATAGCCCAGGGCAATCAGCAACAGGCTATTGAAACAGCACACGTATTAAAAGGGTTGCTTACTGTTGATGAAAACGTAGTTTCTTACGTTTTAAAAAAATTGAATGTAAACCTAAATACACTAAATCAGAATTTAGATGTAGAGATTGCAAAGTTTCCTAAAGTAAGCGGAAGCAATGTCTATCTGTCGGCAAATGCAAATGCTGTTTTACAGAAAGCACAATCATTTTTAAAAGAATTCAAAGATGAATTTGTCTCTGTAGAACATTTATTGTTGGCCATTTTAGCGGTTAATGATCATGTTTCAAAATTATTAAAGGAACAGGGTGTTACGGAAAAAGACCTTAAAAAAGCAATTTTAGAATTACGGGGTGACCACCGTGTGACCGATCAAAATGCCGAAGCCAGTTATCAGGCTTTAAGTAAATATGCCAGAAATTTAAATGAATATGCCGAAAGCGGCAAACTCGATCCTGTTATTGGCCGTGATGAAGAAATTAGAAGGGTAATCCAAATTCTATCGCGCAGAACAAAAAACAATCCGATTTTAATCGGTGAACCTGGTGTAGGAAAAACTGCAATTGCCGAAGGAATTGCATTCAGGATTATTAAGGGAGATGTACCTGAAAACTTGAAGCGTAAAACAGTTTACTCTTTAGATATGGGTGCATTAATTGCAGGTGCAAAATATAAAGGTGAGTTTGAGGAGCGTTTAAAAGCCGTTGTTAAGGAAGTAACACAGAGTGATGGAGATATTATTCTCTTCATTGATGAAATTCATACGCTGGTTGGTGCAGGCGGTGGCGAAGGGGCTATGGATGCCGCCAACATTTTGAAACCTGCACTTGCACGTGGCGAATTACGTGCCATAGGTGCAACAACCTTAGATGAATATCAAAAGTATTTAGAAAAAGACAAAGCACTGGAACGCCGCTTCCAAAAAGTAATGGTTGATGAACCCGATACGCAGGATGCCATTTCAATTTTGCGCGGACTAAAAGAACGTTATGAAACACATCATAAAGTAAGAATTAAAGATGAAGCCATTATTGCTGCTGTAGAAATGAGTCAGCGCTATATTTCAGATCGGTTTTTACCAGACAAAGCAATCGACCTGATGGATGAAGCTGCATCAAAATTACGCATGGAAATGGACAGTGTTCCCGAAAATGTTGATGCTCTGGATCGTGAAATCATGCGTTTAGAAATCGAACGTGAAGCGATTAAACGCGAAAAAGACGACCGAAAAGTAAAGGAATTATCAGAAGATATTGCCAACTTAACTGCCGAACGCGATGAATTAAAAGCAAAATGGCAAGGCGAGAAAGATTTGGTTGATGCTGTTAATAATCAATTGGAACAAATTGAACATTTTAAATTGGAGGCCGAACAGGCTGAACGTGCGGGCGACTATGGCAAAGTAGCCGAAATCCGTTACGGCAAAATTAAAGAAGCTCAGGATCAGGTTGAAAAATTAAAAAAAGATTTAGAAAATCAGCAAAGCCAGAGCCGTATGCTTAAAGAAGAAGTGACAGCAGATGACATTGCAGGTGTGGTTGGCCGGTGGACAGGAATACCTGTAACCAAACTGATTGCAAGTGAACGTGAAAAACTTCTTAATCTGGAATCTGAGCTTCACCAAAGGGTAGCTGGCCAGGATGAAGCTATAGAAGCCATTTCTGATGCCATAAGGCGTTCACGTGCTGGCCTTCAGGATAAACGTAAGCCCATAGGCTCATTCATTTTTTTGGGCACTACAGGCGTTGGCAAAACAGAGTTGGCTAAAGCACTCGCCGAATTCTTATTTAATGATGAAAATGCATTAACCCGTATTGACATGAGTGAATATCAGGAACGCCATGCGGTTTCACGCTTAATTGGTGCGCCTCCGGGATATGTGGGTTATGATGAAGGCGGGCAGTTGACTGAAGCTGTTAGACGCAAACCTTATTCAGTTGTTTTATTAGATGAAATAGAAAAAGCACATCCTGATGTATTTAATATTTTATTGCAGGTACTTGATGATGGCAGGCTGACAGACAATAAAGGCAGAACGGTAAATTTTAAAAACACCATAATCATCATGACATCCAACATTGGCGCACACTTAATTCAAGATAACTTTAAGGATTTAAATGATGACAATCGTGATGAGCTTATTGCGAAAACTAAAAACGAACTCTTTGAAGTATTAAAACAAACGATACGTCCGGAGTTTTTAAACCGCATTGATGAACTGATCATGTTTACACCTTTAAACAGAAATGAGATTAGAAACATTGTAAGTTTACAGTTTAAGCATGTACAGCAAACACTTGCCGAAATGGGTATAGAAATTGAAGCCAGTGATGAAGCTTTAGATTGGTTGGCCCAGTTGGGTTATGATCCACAGTTTGGAGCAAGGCCACTAAAAAGAGTTATTCAAAAAAGAATATTGAATGAATTATCTAAAGAAATATTGGCCGGCAAAATAGATAAAGACAGTAAAATTAAGCTGGATATGTTTGACCATAATTTTGTATTTCTGAATCAAACAGTAAAATAGAATCGTTATTTATAAAAAAGAAGTTGTCTCAAATAAACGAGGCAGCTTTTTTTTTGTGTTTTAATAAACCTGAGGTGCCCTTGATCTTATAAGCAATCCAAAAGCCCCTGAATATTGATTCGGTTGGTGATGTCGCTCACGGTGCGAACAGGATGCCCTTTTGCCACAAGTTCATCCAGAGTAGGCGGAATGGCCATAGCCTGGTTCTGACAGTAGGGCTTGAAAACTGGTTTTTGGACCGGAATAAACCTCAGCTACACACACTTAAACATCTGAAATTCAAATAAATAAACTAAATCGAACAGGTGAAAAATTGATTTTTTTTACGCAAAAAAGTGGTTGCATTTTGAGACAGCCACTTTTTTATAAATCTTAATAATTACCGGTTATCCCCAGCTCTAAGCCCCTTAGTTCAGCCAGCCCTCTTAATCTGCCAATTGCAGAGTAACCCGGATTGGTCTGTTTAGCCAAATCATCAAGCATCTGATGACCATGATCTGGGCGAAAAGGAATTGCAGTACTGCGAAGGGAATTTTCTTCTACCAATGCCTGCATAATTTCATACATATTTACATCGCCTCCTAAATGATCTGCTTCAAAAAAGCTTCCGTCTTCATCTTTGCTTACATTACGCAGGTGTGCAAAATAAACGCGTTCTTTAACTACATTAAAAATTTCTAAAGCATTATTATCTACCCCTGCCCCTAATGATCCTGTGCAAAAACATACCCCATTAAAAGGTTGATCTACCTCATTGATAATGTAATTAAAATCATCAATTGTACTGGCTATTCTTGGTAATCCTAAAATTGGATAAGGCGGATCATCCGGATGAATGGTCATTTTAATGCCTTCTTCTGTACAAACAGCTGCTATTGAATTTAAGAAATATTTTAAATTCTCTTTTAGCCCATTTGTGCCAATTAATTTATACTCATTAATGCTGTTGCGCAGGGTTTCAAGTTCAATTTCTTTTTCATTTGGGATTCCCATTAGCACATTGATCCTTAAATCATCCAATTGCTGCTGGGTTAAAGTTGAAAATTTATCTTTAGCACGTTGCAGTATAGTGGGTTTATAATCATTTTCAGCACCTTCTCTTTTTAAAATATACAAATCAAAAACAGCAAGGTCAACCCAATTAAAATAAAGTGCTTTTGACCCATCGGTCATTTCTAAATCCAGTTGTGTACGTGTCCAATCTAAAACAGGCATAAAATTATAACAAACTGTTTTTATGCCACATTTTGATAAGTTGCGCAAAGAAGTTTTATAATTTTCTATATAGGTCTCACAGCCTGTTGTACGTGTTTTTATGGCTTCGTGCACAGGTACACTTTCAACAACTGACCACGTTAAACCACTTGCTTCTATTATTGATTTCCGCTCTTTTATATCTTCTATTGGCCATACTTCACCGTGTGCAACATGGTGCAGGGCAGTTACTATACCAGTTGCTCCCGCTTGTTTAACATCTTGTAAAGATACGGGGTCATTAGGGCCGTACCAACGCCAGGTTTGTTCTAATTTTTTATATTTCATGATTTTAATTATCTCAACTTATAGCATGGGCACAAATACTATGTACCTTATGATGCAGATACTGAAGCCCAAAAAATAGCATTTTTAAATATTGTCTTATAAACTTCGTTATTAAATAAAGCTGGTGAATGCCCCATAAAAATATACACATTCCGGGCCTTTACTTTTTCGTTGACCCAAATTACAGGATGATCGCCCATTTTAATGGTTGTTTTAGGCCTAAATGACGATTCCTGTACGCTTGCAATCACGTTAACATTTGGCCTGGGGCTTATATTATAAGTGTACCAATCTTCTTTTTCTATTTCGAATTTTTTAGGCACGCCGTACATAAGAGGATGTTTTTTGCGCTCTACTTTAACCATTCCTTTGGCAAAAGCTTCATTATAATCTTTAAAAACAATATTCCCTAAAAATTCCGAATACCATGGGCTCATTTTATGCCCATCAAAATCGCCTATTAAACTGGCTTGGTGAAAGCCTATCCAGCCGCCTTTTCCTTCTGTAATGTAGTGCTTAAAAGCATTCATTTCTTCTGGCTTCCAGCCATATGGCGCATAATCCAGCTGAATGATCAATTGATATTTGTTTAAAAAGGCATCATTAAACTGTTTTGTGTCCTGTACATAATCAATTTTAAAATTACTGTCTAAAGCCAGTTTGTTTAAATAAATTTTAGCTGCTTTTGAATAATCTAAATGGCGGCCGCTTATTTCAGAAATGGCCAAAACTTTAAACCTATACTTAGGCTGCTGTGCAAAAGCAGAAAAACATAATGCCAATAACAATATGATACAGTACTTTTTCATGACCTGCTGTTCATTAAAACTTTTACATAATCCAAACCCATTTTGTTTTTTAATGCCTCTTTTTGCAGGGCTGCACCTTTAAATGTTTTAACCACCTTAAATTTAAGCGCTGTAATCAGCGCACTGCATAATACAAGTGTGGCACATACTTTAATCTTTAAATTCATAGCCTAAAATTACTTTTTTCTTTGGCAATTCAAACCTAAATTACAAAGACAGGAAAACAGTAGGCAGTCCATCAGAATTTACAGAGAATACACTTTTTCCTTTATTTAAATTTACACTAATCATGGCCCGGCCATTATAAGCCTGCACTTTTCTTGAAGCTGACGAGGTACCTTGATTGTCAATTAATTTTCCATCACCCGCCAGACTAAAATTTATCCAGTTAATGGCATCCAAACATTGTACGCCCTTTTCATCATAAAGCTTAACTTCCAAAGTGGCTATATCATTTTTCTCTTCAATTTTTGTTAAAGTCATTTTTACAGGTTTTGTCCATTTTTGCGTTTCATAATAAAATTCAATCTCATCATTTACAATGTCTTTACCTTTTGAAGCGATTACTTTAACTGTATTTTTACCCTTTATAAAAGGCAGGTCCCAGCGCAGTCCAGCTGCCGGATAATCACTGCTGTTCCGTTTTCTTGTTCCAAAGCTCTTTCCATTTAAAAACAGTTCTGCTTCACTGCAGTTTGAATATACTTTTATTCTTTTATTTTCGCTTTCATCACCCCAGCGTACTGGCCAGCTATGGCCGTAAATATGAACCATTGGCTTCTCTGTCCAATAAGACTGGAAAACGTAATACGCTTCTTTTTTAGTAAAATCTCTTTCAACTACTCCTTTTTGATTTACATATGGAACCGGATTATCTGGCCTTACCGGTGTAGAAAAATCTTTGAAAGGCCAATAGGCTGTTCCGCTTAACCAGGGCATGCTTTCCTGTTCTTTTAAGTGCCATTCTATTAAGTTTGTAATGTAGGATTCGCTCCAGTCGCCATCCTTAGAAATTCTGGCCGCACCGGCATAAAGTGATGCATCACCCGCCCTCTCATCTGCACCGCCTCCGGATTTAATGGCACTTAAGGCTTTATCTGGATTTTCTGAATGCCGCATGGCATGGCTGTCTCCACCCCATTCTACATGTAAAAAACGTTTAACTTTTGCAAATTCATCTGCTGTTGCTTTTTTATAGTCTGTATAATTACCACGGTACCAACCTGCCCATATAGATGGAGAATATACATCTACTATATCACTGCAAAAATCGCAGCGCCTAATTGCAGTATAGCGTGAAGCATCATTTTTATGGGCAATGTCATTTAATTCTTTCATAAATGCCCTAATTTTTTGCTGGTCAAATTCAGTAAAATCTCCGGGCCAGTCGTTTTCATTGCCTAAACCCCAAATCATAACCGAAGTATGGTTATAATGCTGTTCAATCATGTTAACCAGCATATTTCTGGCCTGCTGCTTATAAGCTTCGCCACCTAAACCGCCACGGCACCAGGGAATTTCTTCCCACACCAAAATCCCTAAACTATCGCACAGATTTAAAACAATACGTGATTGCTGATAATGGCCTAAGCGGATAAAATTAACGCCCATATCTTTCATTAACTGCATTTCTTGACGGATCAAATCCTCCGTCATGGCCGCACCTAATCCTGCATGATCTTCATGGCGGTGGGTTCCCTTTAAAAGCAGCCGTTTTCCATTAAGCTTAAATGGTCCCTTTTCAATAAAATTTATATTTCTGAAACCAATTTTCTCTTCCCCTTTATAAACACCTGCCGAAGAAACAAGCTCATATGCTAGGCGGTACAGTACAGGCTGATCTGTTGACCACAAAAAAGGCTTTTTAATTTCGACGGTCCAAAGCGGGCTATTTGCCGATAATTGGTCTATTTTCTTAATGAACTGCGCCACCATTTTCCCATCAGGATCAATAAGTTTTAATTGCACAGCCGCTGTACTGATTCCCGTAGGATTGTAAAACCGGGCATCAACACTAAGCCTTCCTATTTTTCCAGTTTCATCAACCTCTGGTTTAGCAAATATTTTATCAACAGAAAGTGCAGGTGCATAAACCAAATTTAAATAGCGGTAAATTCCGCCATAAATATTAAAATCAGAGAGATCTGATGGGATCATTTCCAGGTCTCTTGAGTTATCAGTACGGATGGAAACAGGCACTTTGCCTTTAAACTGTTTTTGGAATACCTCTGTTTTTTTAAATGCCTCTACAGCCTCGGTAATATCTACTGTCCATTCATCGTATCCACCTATGTGCATGCCCACCTTTGTTGTATATACGTATACTTCTGTTTTTTGTCCTGCCCCCTCAAAATGCAGCAATGTTCTTCCCGAGTGGTAGGGATTTTCGATCAGAAGCTGCGTACGGTACCAGGATGGGCCTTGGTAATAATTTACATTTGGATCTACTGCATCCTCTGCATTAACACAATGAGGCAAATTAACTTTCTGCCACAAGGGTACTGATTCTGGGTTACCAATGCCAACCGGACGTACAGCTTCCCAAATCCCACCCAAATCCTGTTTTAAAAAATCCCAATTTTGATTTAAACGGATACTTTGTTGCGCATATGATAACCCACTAAAAAACAACAATTTAATGAAAATTATATATATTATTTTTTTAAACATATCATTTGGTTTGATTGTAAAAATCTGAATGCACAAATACTTTTAAAACAGGATGCTCCAGTCGTAATCTGCAGATAGTTTACAAGCCGAATTTAGCAATGCAAAATGACAAAACAGCTTTTAAAATGATAAAGACTGTGAAAAACAAGAAGAATGACGTTTCAAACGTTTGAAATAATTGCTAAGTTTTGCTTATCTATGCAATGAGATGGAAAAGAATGTGCAAAATACACCGGTTACTTTAAAATTTTTGGCAGAGAAACTAAACATGTCAGTTTCTACAGTTTCTAAGGCACTAAACAATTACAGCACAATAAATGAGTTTACAAAAAAGCGTGTGCAGCAAATGGCCGAAGAACTACATTTCAGGCCAAATAAATCGGCCATTAATTTAAAAGAACGCAAATCACGTATAATCGGTATTATTTTACCCACCCTGTTAGATCATTATTTTACCAGAAGCATTTATGGCATAGAGCAGTTTGCGATGTTAAACGGCTACAATGTGATTATTGGCCAATCACATGATGATTTTGAGAAAGAAAAGCAACTGGCAAATATGTTGCTGAACAGACGGGTTGACGGACTTATTATTGCAATTTCCAAAAACACACAAGATTTTAGTCACCTCGCTCAGTTTGAGCAGATGGGCTTACCCGTTGTATATTACACCAGGAATCCAAGTTTTAATTTTAGCTGCCATAAAGTATTGGGAAATACTTTTCAGGGCTGTTATCAGGCTACAAAATTTTTAATTGACAAAGGCCACAAAAAAATTGCTTATTTAGGAGGGCCTAAAATGATCAATTTTACACATGACCGCTTTAATGGCTATATCAATGCCCTAAAAGACCATCATATTCCTTTTAATGCCAATTTTGTGGCCTATACTGATTTTGATGAAGAAAATACAGTTCATGCAATACAAAAACTTTTTGCAAATCCAGTACAGGCACCAACAGCACTAGTGGCTTTTAAAGAACCCATTTTATTTGACGCCATTAAATATTTAAAAAGCATAGGTTACCCCAAATTTAACGAAATAGAATGTATCGGATTTGGCAACACTCCTTTTATTAATTATTTAGATCATGCCCCAATTGCTTCTATTGAAGAAAATCCAGAAGCTGTAGGCGAAAACGCAATGCAATTGTTATTGAAAATTATAAATCAGGAAATTCATGTGAACAGTTATCAAAAAATAATGATTGACTGTAAGCTCATCGTACACGGTTAACAATTAATCTGTTTCCTTATCCATGATCCATTGCTTCGCACGGATCCGGCTTAACGTTTCTATTCTAATGCCCAAAAAGGATGCAATATATTTAAGTGGCACCCTGTTCATAAAATCTGTATAGGTTTTTAAAAAGTAGCTGTATTTTTTTTCGGCTGATGACAACCTGCCTATATACGCTCTTTCCTGTGCAGACTGATAGTTGCGCTCCATAATTTTGCGTCCAATAAAGTTGGCCTCGGTAAAATTGTCGTATAAATATTCAATCAATTTTTGTGGAACAATTAAAACTTCTGCACGTTCAACTGCCTGAATGTATTCCTCTGTTTCATTATCATTATATAAAACAATGCGGCTTAAAACTTCACCTTCTTTAGCCAGCCAAATGGTGGCTTCATGCTTTCCATCTTTAATATATCCCCTTACCAGCCCCTTATTAATGAAAAATATAAATTTCTCCTCGTTATTGGGGGTGGTTAAATATTCTCCTTTTTTGTATGTAATTAATTTTGTGCCTGCTATTATCCGTTTTTCAATCTCGCTGTGCAGCGGATGCAAGCACCTTAAAATTGTTATAAATGCAATCTGTGCCGAATAAGCTAATTTATCCTGATCAATAGAATCTTTCAAAAGCATATTTAATTATTGAACAATAATAGTAAATTTATTAAAATGTACCATTACGCTAATTTTTAATTACAATTAACGCGCTTAGTTTAGTATTACCCTATTTATTACATCTGTAGTATTAGGTTTATAGAGATTTTATAAAAATCTGTATTTCATATTAAACTACAAATAGAATAGACATTATTTATTAAAATCATCATAGGCGGCTTTTGCAATTCTGGCAATCACGCCTTCCCTAACCTCCTTATTGGCAAAGGAGTCGGTAATCATGACAACAATCGCCAAATGTTTTCCATTGGGCATCGTAATGATCCCAACATCATTGGTGGCGGCTGATAAGCCTTTCTGGTTTGTATAAGAAGTACCGCTTTTGTGTGCAACAGGAGTTCCTTCTGGCAATAATCCTTTTAATCTTTTAGGGGTTGTTGGGGTTTCCTGCATCATTTTCATTAAAAGGGCTTTATTGCGGCTTGACAAAATATTTCCTTTATAAACAATTTCCAAAAGCTTTAATACGGCTACAGGTTCAGCCCAGTTATCATATTGGGTAATCCAGTATTTACCCATTTCTGCCTCGGTTGCCTTAATTGAAATCGCCCTAATGCCAATATGCTGCATATACTTTTCTACTTCCTTTTTTGAAATAATTTTATTTAAAAAAATATCGCAAACATTATTGTCGCTTAATGAAACCATATCATTTAGCAGTTCGGCTATAGATAAATCTATATTGCCCTCTGGGTAACGTTCACGTAATGGGCTAAAGTTTTTGGGCAAGTCTGCCTTGTCTATATGTATTTTTTGGTCTAATTTTAATTGGCCATCCTCTACAAGGTGTAAAACAGCAACACCAATCGGGAATTTCATTACACTTTGTAAAACCTGATGCTGATGCCCATTATAGCTTAAAGTATCTCCATCTTCCATACACATCATTGCAACACCTACCCGTCCATTGGCCTCCTCAGCAATAGAAGCAATTTTTAACCTCAGGTGATCCTGTTTTTGAGCAAAAGCATCATTTATTAACAGAAAAAGAATGAATGAAGTTAAAAAGCTTTTGATCACCATATGGTTTAAATAAATCCAAAAATAGACATAAACACAGTCCAAACAAATATCTGGGGCTAATTGTAAAAAAATTAAAAGACCCGAAAAAAAATTTCTGATTACCGATAAATAAACGTTAATTAGACATTTATTTATTGTTATGAGCACAGCACATTATGTAATTGGTGTTGACTATGGTACAGACTCTGTTCGTTCTGTTCTGGTTAATGCCGCTAACGGGGAAGAACTGTCATCTTCTGTTTTCTTATATCCACGGTGGCAAAAAGGGTTATACTGCAACCCGGAATTAAATCAGTTTAGACAGCATCCGTTAGATTATATTGAAGGATTGGAGCACACCATTAAAGATTGTTTAAAAAAAGCCGGTGGTCAAAAGGTGGCGGCTTCCGTTAGGGGTATTTCGGTTGATACCACAGGATCCAGTCCGGTAGCAGTTGATGAGCTCGGTATGCCTTTGGCCTTACATCCTGATTTTGAAAACAACCCGAATGCAATGTTCATCCTTTGGAAAGACCATACCTCAGTTAAAGAGGCGGCAGCCATTAATGCGCATGCCGCAAAATTTGAGGTCAATTATTTAAAGTATGTGGGTGGCATTTATTCATCAGAATGGTTTTGGGCTAAACTGCTTCATATTTTAAGAACTGATGCTTCTGTAAAAAACAGTATTCAATCCTGGGTAGAGCACTGTGACTGGATTCCCTTTATACTCTGCGGGGGCCGCAATATTAATGACATGAAGCGCAGCCGCTGCGCAGCAGGGCACAAAGCACTGTGGGCCGAAGAATTTGATGGCCTGCCCCCAGAAACATTTTTCAGCAGCCTTGATCCGCTGCTGAAGGGGTTTAGAAAAAAATTATTTAAAAACACTTATACGTCTGATGCCGAAGCTGGTAAGCTTAGTGCAGAGTGGGCAAATAAATTAGGTCTAAGTACCGAAGTGGTTATTGGTGTAGGTGCATTTGATGCCCATATGGGTGCCGTTGGCGGGCAAATTGAGCCTTATCATTTAAGCAAGGTCATGGGCACAAGCACCTGCGATATTTTAGTTGCGCCCAATACAGATATAGAAGGCAAACTGGTTAAGGGCATTTGCGGCCAGGTTAATGGATCTGTAATTCCAGGCATGGTCGGTTTAGAGGCCGGCCAATCGGCCTTTGGCGATACATATGCCTGGTTTAAAAATATTTTAAGCTGGCCATTAACCCATCTGCTTACCCAAACAGCCTTAATTGATCAGGAAACTGCATTTGCACTTCAACAGGAAATAGAAGCTAAAACCATCCATGCACTTAGCAAAGCGGCCGAAGCCCTGCCTGATGGCAGTTATAATGAACTGGCTATTGACTGGCTTAATGGCCGGCGTACCCCCGATGCAAACCAGGAGCTTAAAGGTGCTATAACAGGCCTAAGCTTGGGCAGTGATGCGCCCCGTATTTTCCGTGCACTGGCAGAGGCAACCTGTTTTGGCGCAAAAAGCATTGTTGACCGTTTTAATGAGCAAGGCATCCCCGTAAAAGGCATTATTGGCATTGGAGGGGTGGCGAAAAAATCGCCATATATCATGCAAATGATGGCTGATATTTTAGAAATGCCTATCCGCATACATCGCTTTGAACACACCTGTGCCTTAGGCGCCGCCATGTTTGCAGCAACCGCTGCCCGTATATACCCAAATATTGAAAGTGCAATGAAAGCTATGGGCACTGGCTTTGAACATACCTATGTACCCAATGTTAAAAAACAGAAGTTTTACCGCAACCAGTACCTTAACTATCAAAGCTTAGGCAGATACATCGAAAAGTATAATAAAAAAGAAGCTAAACCCTATCAATCGTGAGCAGATATCAAGACATAAAAGAGCAGGCATATGAAGCAAATATGCAATTGCCAAAATTAAATTTAGTACTTTTTACCTTTGGAAATGTAAGCGCTGCCGACCATGAAAAAGCCGTATTTGCAATCAAGCCCAGCGGCGTGCCCTATGCACAGCTCAGTAGCGATAAAATGGTTGTGGTTGATTTTGAAGGGAATATAGTTGAAGGCCGTTTACGCCCCTCTTCTGATACGAATACTCATGCCGTATTATATAAAAACTGGGAAAGCATTAAGGGAATAGTACATACCCATTCTACTTATGCTACGGCCTGGGCACAGGCGCAGGTGCCTATTCCAATTTTTGGCACCACACACGCAGATCACCTAACGGTTGATGTTCCCTGCGCCCCACCTATGGATGATCAAATGATCCAGGGAAATTATGAATATGAAACCGGCTTTCAGATCATTAACCATTTTAAAAGCCTGGGCTTAAGCCATAAAGAGGTTGAAATGATTTTAGTAGGCAACCATGCGCCCTTTACATGGGGCATTTCTGCAGAAAAGGCTGTTTACAACAGTGCTGTTTTGGAAGCCGTAGCGCATATGGCATTTCTTACCCAACAGATCAATCCGTTGGCCCCAACGCTTAAAGATTCGTTAATTAAAAAACATTATGACCGTAAACATGGCGCTAAAGCCTATTATGGGCAATAAGTAACCTAGTGGCTATTGAAATGGATTTAAAGTTCAAAAAAAACAAATATTAATATTCATATGATTGATTTAAAAAAATTACAGGTTTGGTTTATTACAGGAACCCAGCATTTATATGGTGAAGAAACCCTAAAACAGGTTGCGGCCCATGCCCAAGAAGTCGCGTCCTCATTTAACAGCAGTCCAGGCATTTCAGTTTCGGTTGTATATAAGCCTATAGTTAAAACCACGGATGAGATATATGAAACTTTGCAGCAGGCCAATACTGATAAAAACTGTATTGGTGTAATTACCTGGATGCATACTTTTTCTCCGGCTAAAATGTGGATAAGGGGCTTAAATATCCTTCAAAAACCACTGCTCCATTTGCACACCCAGTTTAACAGGGATATTCCATGGAAAACCATAGATATGGATTTCATGAATTTAAACCAAAGCGCACACGGCGACCGGGAGTTTGGTTTTATGGTATCGCGTATGCGCAAAGACCGCAAGGTGGTGGTGGGCCACTGGCAGGATCAGGAAGTGGTTAAGCAGGTTGATACCTGGTGCAGGGCCGCTGCCGGATGGAATGACTGGCAGGGTGCAAAATTTGTGCGCTTTGGTGATAATATGCGCTATGTTGCCGTAACCGATGGAGATAAGGTAGAGGCCGAAATGAAGTTTGGATTCTCTGTAAATACCCATGGCATTGGTGATTTAGTGGCCGTAATCAATAGTATTGATGATGAAGCGGTTAAAAATTTAACCGAAACATATGAACGCAGCTATGAGGTTGATGCTGCGCTGCGCTTTGGAGGGACCAAGTACCAGTCTGTTTACGATGCGGCAAAAATTGAACTCGGTTTAAGAAAATTTTTAAGTGACGGAAATTTCAAAGGATTTTCTGACACTTTTGAAGATTTACACGGCATGGTTCAACTGCCCGGTATTGCCGCCCAGCGCTTAATGGCCGATGGTTATGGATTTGCCGGAGAAGGTGACTGGAAAACGGCTGCACTGGTACGTGCATGTAAAGTAATGGGTGCAGGCCTGGCCGGTGGCAATGCCTTTATGGAAGACTATACCTATCATTTTGATCCTTTAAATGCCATGGTTTTGGGCTCGCACATGCTCGAAGTTGATGCCTCACTGGCAAAGGGAAAAGCCAGTTTAGAAGTTCATCCCCTTGGTATTGGAGGCAAAGCAGACCCTGCCCGCCTAGTTTTTAATGTAGCTGGCGGACATGCATTAAATGCATCATTGATTGATATGGGCAACCGTTTCCGCTTGTTGGTTAATGAGGTAATGGCAGTTGAAACTGAACATGAATTGCCAAACCTGCCTGTTGCCCGCGTATTATGGAAACCGCTGCCTGATATGAAGACAGGCTGTGCGGCCTGGATATATGCAGGTGGGGCACACCATACCGTGTACAGCCAAAACTTAACCACCGAGCATTTGAATGATTTTGCAAATATAGCGGGGCTGGAGTATATCAATATTGGTGCAGCAACCCATATCAATCAATTTAGAAATGAACTGCACTGGAACGAGGTGTACTATAAATAATTTAACCAAACCAAATATAAACCATTATGAACAGATTTTCTGCGGTAGATTATGCCGTATTTATTTTCTATTTTATTTTAATTGCCAGTTATGGCTATTGGATTTATAGCCGAAAAAAGAACAAGGCATCATCAGGAAGCCATGATTTTTTTCTTGCCGAAGGCTCTTTAACATGGTGGGCAATTGGCGCTTCGCTCATTGCATCAAATATTTCTGCCGAGCAGTTTATAGGCATGAGCGGAAATGGCTTTGTTGTAGGCATTGCAGTAGCGGCTTATGAATGGGTCGCTGCAATTGCGCTCATTATTGTTGCCGTTTGGTTTATACCGGTGTACTTAAAAAATAAAATTTTTACGATGCCCCAGTTCCTCCAAACACGTTACAATGAAACGGTCAGTTTAATTATGGCCATATTTTGGCTCTTCCTGTACATCTTTGTAAACCTCACCTCTATCCTGTACCTGGGTGCCTTAGCCATTAGCAATATGGTTGATGGTTCTAACTTTCACCTCATTATGATTGGGCTTTCCATATTCGCCTTAATTATTACACTTGGCGGTATGAAGGTGATCGGCTTTACTGATGTAATACAGGTTGTTGTTTTAATTGTAGGCGGTTTAGCTACAACCTATATTGCCCTTACTATGGTAAGTGAGCATTTTGGAATGGGAAAAGATGTGATTGCCGGCTTTAACATGATGATGAAGGATGCGCCTGATCATTTTAAAATGATTTTGGATAAACCTGGCCCGAATGCCTCACAGGCCTATATCAATAAATATCTGATGCTGCCAGGCATTGCCATGTACTTTGCTGGCCAATGGATTGTAAACTTAAATTATTGGGGCTGTAACCAGTACATTACCCAGCGTGCTTTAGGTGCCGATTTAAAAACGGCAAGAACAGGGATTTTATTTGCAGGATTTTTAAAACTGGGCATGCCCATTATTGTAATGCTGCCAGGTATTGCGGCTTATGTACTGCACAAAAATGGTGGTTTACAAAGTGAAATGGCACCAAATGGGCATTTCAATTCAGACAATGCCTATTCGGCCGTTCTTAATTTTCTGCCAACAGGCTTAAAAGGACTTTCTTTAGCCGCATTAACTGCCGCCATTGTTGCATCACTTGCAGGCAAAGCCAATAGTATATCAACCATTTTTACACTTGATATTTATAAAAAATACATCAATAAAAATGCAGAAGACAAAAAACTGGTAAATGTAGGCCGTATTGCTATTTTTATGGCCATAGTGCTTTCTATTTTATTAACCTGGAAAGATTTATTGGGCATTGGCGGCGAAGGTGGCTTTACGTTTATTCAAAAATATACAGGCTTCATTAGTCCTGGTGTATTTGCCATGTTTATTTTAGGTATGTTCTGGAAACGCACCACAGGTACCGCGGCCATTGCCGGTTTATTAACCGGGTTTATCTTATCGGTTGTTTTTAACAACTATGCACCCGCATGGTTTGGGCACGAAACCTTCCTGTATACCGCTTATCCCAACGGAAAAGGAGGCTATGAAATTCCTTTCTTAATTTGCATGGGCTTAGCTTTTGCTTTTACCATGCTTGTTATGATTGTTTTAAGCTTAGCCGGACCAAAAATAAATCCGAAGGCATTTGAGCTCGACCGTACCATGTTTAAGGTGGCTCCATCTACATTGGCTTTAATTATCATTACTTTACTGCTGCTTACCATGCTTTACGTTAAGTTCTGGTAAAAAACATCAAGTAGAAAAGCCCTGCAAAGTTAATTTTGCAGGGCTTTTTTTGTATCAAAATACTTCCTAATTTATTGTAAGTTTGAACTGCTGCTGCTTTAGCACATTAGAAAAAATTGATCATGAAATTAATACGATTTGGAAAAATAGGAGAAGAAAAACCTGGATTAATTATAGATGGCGATTATTATGATGTATCCTCATTAGTAAAAGATTATGACGAAGCTTTTTTTTCTGGGAATGCCATACATGAACTTGCTGCATCCATTCAAACGGCCCAGTTGCCAAAGCTGGATAAAAGTGTACGGTTGGGGCCACCGCTTGCACGCCCCTCAAAATTAGTTTGTGTGGGTTTAAACTATAAAGACCATGCTGTAGAAACCAATTCGCCCATCCCCAAAGAGCCCATTCTCTTCTTTAAAGCAACCTCTGCTATAGCAGGTCCTTTTGATGATCTTATTATTCCAAAAAATAGTAAAAAAACCGACTGGGAAGTTGAACTGGCTGTTGTAATTGGTAAAAAGGCCAGCTATGTTGCCGAAAAAGATGCATTAAATCATATTGCAGGCTATGTTTTACATAATGATTATAGTGAACGTGAATTTCAATTAGAAAGAAACGGCCAATGGGTTAAAGGTAAAAGCTGTGACTCATTTGCTCCCATAGGTCCATTTATTGCAACACCCGATGAAATACCCGACGTACATAACTTACGGTTATGGCTAAAGGTAAACGACAAAATCCAGCAGGACGGAAACACTTCTGATTTCATTTTCAAAATTCCGTTTTTAGTCTCTTATATCAGCCAGTTTATGACCCTCCTGCCCGGCGATGTTATTTCAACCGGAACACCTGCAGGTGTAGGCATTGGCAAAAAGCCCCAGCCTCTGTATTTAAAGGCGGGCGATGTTGTAGAACTTGGTATTGATGGCCTTGGCTCCAGTAAGCAAACCGTTAAAGCTTATGCCGAATATTAATATACCAAAAGGGGGTGCAAATTAATTTGCCCCCCCTTTTAGTTAAAAGACCTATCGCCTATTTATTTAAAAATTTATAGGTGGTACTGCTTGTATATACTGCACCGGGCTTTAAAACCGTTGTTGGAAAATTGGCATGGTTTGGGGCATCCGGAAAATGCTGGGTTTCTAAACAGAAAGCTGAGCGCAGTGCATATGATTTGTTTCCTTTTCCATCTGTATCTTTTCCGGTTAAAAAATTGCCACAGTAAAACTGTAGGCCGGGTTCTGTAGTGTATACCTGCATTTTAATTCCACTAACTGGGCTTTTAACTTCGGCAACAGGCTGGGTGGCTTCATGTGCATTTAAAACAAAGTTATGGTCATAGCCCTTGCCGTATATGAGCTGCTGGTTTTTCGCTTCAATGTCTTTTTTAATGGTTTTGGCTTTGCGGAAATCAAACGGGGTATTGGCTACGGGCTGGAACACGCCTGTTGGAATTAAGGTAGAATCAACCGGTGTAAATGCATCTGCATCAATCATAAGCTCATGGTCCAAAATGGTACTGTGCCCTTCACCGCTTAAATTAAAATAAGCATGGTTGGTTAGGTTTACAATGGTGGCCTGATCGGTAACAGCTGTATAATCTATTTTTAATGCATTATCTTCTGTCAATGTATAAAGTACCTTAACATCCAGTTTACCCGGATAACCCGCCTCCCCATCATTTGAGGTATAGCTAAGTTCCAGTTGCTGGCCATCAATCTGTTTGGCTGCCCACACTTTTGAGAAAAAGCCTTCAAAGCCCCCATGCAGGGTATTTGTACCGTCATTAACCTGAAGTTCATAAGTTTTACCGTCAAGTGCAAATTTGCCTTTGGCAATCCTGTTTCCGTACCGGCCTATTATTGCACCAAAAAAAGGTTCACCCTTTTTGCGGTATGCACCAACACTATCATAGCCCAGTACCACATCAGTAAGCTTATTGTGCTGGTCTGGCACCAAAAGCGAAACAACACGCCCCCCATAATTGGTGATGGAAACACTGGCTCCATTTTTATTTTTAAGCGTATACAGCCTAACACTTTTCCCATCAATGGTGGTGCTGTACTTTAAAGTGTCAAGCCCTCCCGCCGTATCTTTATTTGCATCGTGGTTTGCATTACAGGCAGAAAAAGCCACCACAGTGCACAATGCGTAAAAAAATGTTTTAATGTTCCTATTCATAAAATTTATATTTGGTTGGTTAATGAAGTTGCTCTGGTTTGTTAAATTTAAATTGCCTGATGCTAAAGTATGAAAAATAAATTAACGTTTTTATAACGATTATAATTTTTATCGCTGTGATTTAAGGAATGATTTTCGGTTCCTTCAAAAAAAATCTCCTAATTTAGCTGTCGTTATGCAAAAAACTAATTTCAAACCAAGAGCTTTTTTATTTGATTTAAATGGTACCATGATTGATGATATGGATTACCATAACAAAGCCTGGCATTCTATTTTAACTGAACAGTTGGGCGCCAGTATTGCGTTTCATGAAGTTAAAAAAGAAATGTACGGAAAAAACAAAGAGCTTTTAGCGCGTATTTTTGGCAAAGACCATTTTTCAGCCGATGAGATCGAAAAAATTTCAATGGAAAAAGAAATAAGCTACCAGGCCGCATATCAGCCGCATCTTTCATTGATAGCGGGCTTGCCTGCTTTTTTAAAAAAAGCAGCTGACAGGCATATTGCCATGGCCATTGGTTCTGCTGCTATTCCATTTAATATCAATTTTGTACTGGACGGATTGAACATACGGCCGTACTTCAAAGCCATTGTAAGTGCTGATGATGTAGAAACAAGTAAACCGCACCCTGAAACCTTTTTAAAAGCGGCCAAATATTTGGGAATAGATGCTGTAGATTGCCTGGTATTTGAAGATGCGCCTAAAGGTGTAGAAGCCGCATTTCATGCGGGCATGAAATGTATTGTACTGACCACAATGCACAGTACCGATGAATTTAAACACTATTCAAATGTCATTGCATGTATAGAAAACTATAATGACCCGATTTTAAACACGCTACTATAATATGGCTAAATACCCTAATCAAAACCCGCTGCTTGTAGCGGTTGACTGTATCATTTTCGGTTATGACGGCGAGCACTTAAAACTTTTGCTCATTAAGCGCCCTATTGAGCCCGTAAAAGACCAATGGAGCCTAATGGGTGGCTTTATTGGCCCAAATGAGGATTTAGACGGTGCCGCCAAGCGCATTTTATTAGAGTTAACCGGCCTGCACGATGTGTATTTAGAACAGCTGCATGCCTATGGCGATCCCAACCGTGACCCAATTGAACGTACGGTTTCTGTGGCCTATTTTGCCCTTATTGACATCAATAAATTCAGCAAGCAAATTTATGACCAGTACCATGCCGAGTGGTTTGAGCTTAAAAAAGCACCGACCCTAATTTTTGATCATGATATCATGGTTAAAAAGGCTATGGATAAAATCCGCTACCAGGCCGCTCTGCACCCAGTGCTTTTTGAGCTGCTGCCTAAAAAATTCACCATCCCGCAGCTTCAAAGCCTTTATGAACAGGTTTATGACTCACCTATTGACAACCGAAACTTCATCAGAAAAATAACAGCGAGCGGCCTATTAATCAAACAGACAGAAAAAGACAAATCGAGCTCCAGGCGCGGCGCCTTTTATTTCAAGCTTGACAAGCATAAGCACAAGGCACAGTTTCAGTCTTTCTTAAATTTTATACCAAAAGCCAAACCATAAAAAAATCGCATTAAAACCTGTACAGCTTTAATGCGATGAATCTGTTAAACTGGGTTTACAAATTAGTTTTGTGGCGCAGGTGCTTTACCAATCAGTTCCATAAACTGATCCAGTTTTGGCGTAATAATAATTTGTGTACGCCTGTTTTTAACCTTTCCGGCTTCGGTATCATTCGCTGCAATAGGATTGTATTCGCCCCTGCCGCCTGCAGTTAAGCGCTTAGGCTCTACACCATAAACGGTCTGCAACGTTTGCACTACTGATGAAGCCCTTAAAGCACTTAAATCCCAGTTGTTTCTAATGTTGGGTTTTGAAATCGGCACATTATCGGTATTGCCTTCAATCAGCACATCATACCCCTGGTAATCTTTAATTATCTTCGCTATCTTGCTTAAAGTCTCTCCGGCTTTATCTGAAATTTCATAACTGCCTGATTTATATAACATGTTATCTGACAGTGAAATGTACACCACGCCCTTAAGTACCTGTACATCTACATCCCTAATTTCCTGCTGGCTTAATGACCGGGTTAAATTATTGGTTAATACCACATTAAGCGAATCGCTTTTGTTTTTGGTATTCACCAATTGCTGGATATATTTATTTGAACTGTTAATCTCATCAACCAATTTAGAAATGTTCACGTTGCCCTGGTTGCTTGAGTTTAAACATTTATTAAGCGCATCACGCAGTGATAAAACATTTGATTTTTCAGAAGCGATCTGCTCTTCCAAACTTCTTACCCTAATATCCGAACCGGAAAGCGCCTGCTGGCTCATTTGGTATTTCAAATTTAAATCTTTGTTTCTTTCTTCCAGCTGGTTGTAGTTTGACTGGAGTTCTGTAAATTTCTTATTGCTGATACACCCTTGGGAAAAAACTGCAACCATTAATAGTGCAGGTATTGATACGGCTAACTTCATAATATACTGATTTTTTTTTAATGTTTATAAATTAAACAGTCCACACAATTTAAAGTTTTAAATTGGCATTTAAAATAAATGTACACCAAATTATTAAGCTTTATTTTATTGCGGCATGAATAATTCATGATTACGGCGGAGTCAGCACAAGACAGTACCAATTTGATTTTAAAAGGCTATTGGTATTTTGGGCAATTGCTCTTTAGTAGACTGCTTCGTGACTAGCAACTACAAACGTGCGAGATATAATTAGATTCTATTGATCAAATAATTAATAGATCAAAAAACTTAGGTCCCTAAGGCGATGATTTAAATTGCTTACTACGTCAGGAATTTCATGTACCGTCAAGACGAGGCATGAAGCTTGCTGTAGCCCCTAATGTGTAATCTACACCGTTTTCACCTCATCTTCATTATAATCCTTAATATCAGTAATGTATCCATTAATCAATAAAAAATCAAACAAAGGTTTTGCTTCAGGTGTAATGGGCATATTTGCGGTTGTAATGACCTGATTGGTTTTTTTATCGAGAAAAGGATAAGCAAACAAGCGTACGTTTTTACTAAACATGTCATTTACATAGCTCAGCAACTGTCCTGAATAGTTTTCACCAAAATTGGTCGAGTTAAACACAAACTTTAAGTTGTTGATATTGGTGGCCAGGCCAACACTTTTAGGTTTACAGCGATCTAAATATTTAGCTAAACGGTTATGGCGGGTAAAATTTGAAACAATTACAATGTTACCGGTATTGCACATGTCCTGAGTTCTTTTGGCTACCGACTCCAAATCTATATGATCGGCATTTTCCTGCTCATCTGTTAAAACATTGGTTAAAAGCACTTCAATCATTACACTGAGGTTGCCTTCTTCTACATGATTGGTGCGCTTAAACTGTTCAGTTGCTTTATTAAACAGGCTAAAGTTAGGGTTTGATTTTTGTCCGTATTTAGTGCGCAAAATCATGATGTCTTTTTTGTACAAAAGATCTTTGGCCTGACGGGGATGTGCATCTGCATCAAAAATAGCTGCGGCAGAAAAATCCTTCATAATCATGTACAGATTCAGCAGGATATTGTTTACATCGCCAAATGCAGGTCCTTTTACAGAAATGAGGTCTATTTCTACTGAACCGATAGTTAAATTATCGGCCAATGATTCAACCATTAATTTTGGGTCCTGATGATGGTAAAAGGCAGCATAAAGTAAGTTTACGCCTATAATGCCCAAAACCCGCTGTTGCATGTTCACATCAGTATCCAGTAAACGTACATGGAAAAATATTTCATTAGGCAAGCCACCTGGTTCATTTTGAAAACGGATGCCCACCCAGCCATGAGGCTCATTGGTACGTTTATAGTTTAAAGTGGTTACGGTATCGGCAAATGCAAAAAAAGTACGGCTTTCATATTTTTCACCAGATAAGCGTTCATTTAACAATCCAAATTCATGATCGAGCATTTGAAGTAAACGGTTCTGGCTTACATAACGGCCTGATGATTCGGCACCATAAATGGCATCACTAAAAGTCATATCATAAGCCGACATCGTTTTGGCTACTGTACCTGAAGCGGCACCAGCATTGAAAAAGTTTCGGGAAACCTCCTGTCCTGCTCCAATTTCGGCAAAGGTTCCATAAATTTTAGGGTCAAGGTTTATTTTTAATGCTTTACGTTTCGTATCCAGAATTTCTCTTTCCATGCTGCAAAAGTACTAAAACAGCTTTATGATATTAAAATCTATTGCAAAATAGAAGCAATCTAGTTAAGCGCACAAATTAGAATTGAGCATATAAAAAATAAGGATAACACCATCCGGCATTATCCTTATAAACCTAAACCTAAACACATTCTACCAAAAACAATTTGGCAAATGCTACATTATGAAACTACTATTTCTTTATGCTGTAATTTAGCATCGTCTTTTTTAGCAATGCTGATGCTTAAAATACCTTCTTTATATTCGGCTGTAATTTTGTCTCCATCAGCACTATCAGGCAAATTAAATGACCTGGCAAATGAGCTATAATCAAATTCTTTGCGGGTATAATCTTTTGCAGTTTCTGTATATGCTGTTTTTACTTCAGCCCAAACAGAAAGCGTGTCTTTTTTTAAATTAATTTGAAAATCTTCTTTTTTAAGCCCTGGAGCCGCAATATCAATTACATAAGCTGTTTCGTTTTCACTAATGTTCACATTTGGTGAATGATCAATCATTTTGTTTTTACCAATTGCATCACTGAACAATGAATCAAAAACATGATTAAAATAAGGCGCAGTATTGCGTGTTCTGTTGTTAAATTTTACAAGTGTCATATCCTATAATTTTATTTTTTAAATTGATAATATGCTTTGTCCAATTTATATACCAAGCGCAAAAAGCCACTAAAAAGTAGACAAAAAGTCACTAAATAAATTTAAATACAGACAAAAGGTCACTTATTGTTTAATTTTACGGGTAAAAGAACAAAAAAAGGGAAGCTTTAAACTTCCCTTTTTCTCTTTGAATTGAATTAATCCTGTAGAAAGGACTGTTTATAACCTCGTCATTTCTTTCCAAAATATTAAATCATGATTTAAATGGTATTCATATCAATTACAAAACGGTATTTAACATCGCTATTTAAAACCCGCTCATACGCTTCATTCACATAATTGATGTTGATCACTTCAACTTCTGATACGATACCGTGTTCAGCACAAAAATCAAGCATTTCCTGAGTTTCTTCTATTCCACCAATGCTTGAGGCTGTTAGGGCTCTGTTGCCCTGCATTAATGCAGAGCCTGGAAATTTAATTGGTTCAGGTGGCAAACCCACACAAATATGCACACCGTTTATGTTCAATAATTTGAAGTACATTTCATAATCATGCGGTGCTGATACCGAATCAATAATAAAATCAAAAGATTTTGTATAGTTTTTTACCTGCTCAGGATCTTTAGTCAAGCAGAAATGGTGTGCCCCCAATTTCTTAGCATCTGCTTCTTTTGACGGAGATGTGCTTAAAACAGTTACTTCTGCACCAAAAGCCACCGCAAATTTAACGGCCATATGCCCCAAGCCTCCAAGCCCCAATACAGCCACTTTATGCCCAGCTTTTATTCCCCATCTTTTTATAGGCGAATAGGTTGTAATACCAGCGCACAATAAAGGTGCAACACCGCTTAAAGGTAATTGATCTGACACTTTTACCACAAATTCTTCTGTACAAACAATTTTGTTGGAGTAACCGCCATAAGTAGGTGTAGTTTTATCACGCTCTACGCTGTTATAAGTCCAAACGGTTTCTCCTTTTTCACAAAACTGCTCCTGCCCGCCCTTACAGGTTGGACATTCCTTACAGCTGTCGACCATACAACCAATACCGGCCAAATCACCTACTTTAAATTTAACTACCTGGCTTCCAACTTCGGCAATACGGCCAACAATTTCATGCCCAGGAACCATTGGGTACCTAGCCGGCCCCCACTCACTTCTTACCTGATGGATATCAGAATGGCAAATGCCACTAAATAAAATTTCAATCAGTACATCTTTTGGCCCTACATTCCTTCTTTCAAAATTCCATGGCGCCAATCGGTCTGTTTTGCTGTGTACAGCATATCCTTTAGTTGCTATCATTTTTTTCTTAATTAGATGTGCAAATTTATTGTGAAATTGAAAAAATCATGTTTAAAATAAATCATTTTATAATAAAATGATTAATGATGCAATTTAACATAATAAGGACATAAAACCGCTCTTTAGTCAAACAATTGCTTTTTCCATATGTGAGGATATGAGCATATTATAAAAAATAAAGCATAAAATACAGTCATTAAGACATTGCTTAAATTACTTGATCCAAAAATAATTTTCATAATGCACTTTCTATTTATATTTTTATAAAATGGACGATGCAAAATTAATTCCCGATTTAAGTTTTGAAGAACAGCGGATTTTAGGTGCTTTAATTGAAAAAAGCAGAACTACGCCTGATTATTACCCCATGACTTTAAACAGCTTAACGGCCGCCTGTAATCAAAAAAGTGCCCGTAACCCTGTTGTAAATTATGATGAAGAAACCGTCACGCTAACTTTAAACCAGCTAAAAATAAAAGGCCTCATCTCTACCGTAACAGGCGGTGCCAGCCGTACCACTAAATACAAGCATAATTTAGCCATTGTTTATCCTTTATTGCCTTCTGAACTGGCCATTATATGCCTCTTGCTTTTGCGCGGGCCATTAACGCCCGGTGAAATCAACAGCAATTCAGGGCGTTTATATGAGTTTGAAAATATTGAGGAGGTACAGGAACAGCTCCAAAAACTTGCAGATGAGGAACATCCTTTTGTAAAGCAGCTGCCTAAAAAAACAGGACAAAAGGAAGCCAGATTTGTACACTTATTGGGTGAACAGCAAGAAATTACAGGACAAGAGACCAATGCTGCAGCCCCCCTATACAATCCTACCGAACTGGAAAACCGAATAGCTAAGTTAGAGGCAGAAATAGAAGAGCTGAAAGAACTGGTGAACTTATTAATGGACAAATAAACACTTTTAACAAAAGAGTGCATCTATTTAATCCTATTTACATAACCCTATTAAAATGAAACCTATTTTAATTTTTGCACTATCACTCACCAGTACAATAAGTATGGCACAAAAAACAGATACTGTATTTTTGAAAAAATTAATGGAAGCAAAGCCTGAACTTTTTAGTCAAGTTTTAAGCCATCCAAACAAAAATGAAATCCAGATTTTATATACTGAAGTGGACCGTGATGTGCAAAACAAACCTCATTTTAAAAGTTATAGCTATAATTTAGACCCCAGCCATTATTTTTATCCAGCCAGTACAGTAAAGCTGGCTGCTGTAATCTTTGCTTTAGAAAAAGTAAACCGCCTAAAATCAACCGGGCTTACTGCTCAGAGCACCATGATTACAGACAGTGCGTATGCTGGCCAAACCAAGGTGTTTAAAGATGAAACGGCCCAGAACGGACAGCCTTCAATAGAACAGTATATCCGAAAGATTTTACTGACCAGTGATAACGATGCGTTTAACCGCTTATTTGAATTTATTGGACGGGCAGAAATAAATGAAAAGCTCAAAAAAAACGGTTTATTGGACAGCCGCATTTTAAACCGCTTAGCCATAGGCGACTCAGGTGAGCCTGCGAAACACACCAACCCCATCCAGTTTTACAATGGTGACAAATTAGTGTACAGCCAAGCAGCACAGTACGACCCTAAAAATTATGAATTGAAGCTAACGCATACTGTAATGGGAAATGGCTATATAGACAGTGCAGAAAAGCTGGTGAATAAACCCTTTAACCTCGCAAATAAAAATGCTTTTGCCATTAACGATCAGCAAAAGCTCATGCAGAAATTAATTTTCCCAGAGGCCTTTCCTGTTGCAGAGCGGTACAATTTAACACCTGCAGATTATAAGCTCATATATACCTATATGAGCATGTGGCCTACAGAAAGTGACTATCCAAAATATAAAGCTAATGAGTTTTGGCCTACATATGCCAAAATGCTGTACTACGGACGGGAAAAAGAAGCACAGCTTGATCCAAATATCCGCATATTTAATAAATATGGCGATAGTTACGGCTTTATAATAGACAACTCTTATTTCGTTGATTTTAAAAACAAAATAGAATATTTTTTAACAGCTGTGGTACAGAGCAATGAAGATGGAATTTACAATGATGGCAAATATGAATATGAAACGGTATGCTTTCCATTTATGAAAAACCTGGGTCAGAGCATTTATGCACATGAATTAAAACGGCAAAAAAAGCAGAAACCCGATTTATCCAAATTTAAAATGAATTATGCTGCCAAATAAAGCACTTACTAATATTTTTTGCCTGGACCAAGCAAGCTAATTTTCTGTATCTCTGCAGGCTTAAGCTGGGATAGCAGAACAAAGGTGCTGGCCTGGCGGATTAAAAAGCACAGGATATTAGCAACATCACCCAGTTGAATAAATTAAAAAGGCATTGCCTCCTATTCAGAAGCAATGCCTTTTAAGCTTAAAATGGATAAAAGCTTAGGGTACAAATATTTTGTAAATTAAATAACAGATTACTGTACCAACTATTGCAATTAAAAAACCGCTCGTTCTCTTCTTTTTAATAAAGCAGATCAATATTATGCCAGAAATAGAAACCAAGGTCATTAATACTGCTGAAACATCAATAATCCATGACCAGGCCAGACCAGAATCACGTCCTTTGTGCAAGTCGTTAATAATGGCCACGGCACCCATTCTGGTTTCAGAGAGTTCATACCTGCCATCTTCCCGCTCTACAAAAACATCAGCAATATAGCCGGGCCCTTTAAAAGAAAAACTTACCTCGCGGTCATCAATTCTAAAATCGCTTAGAGCGCCTTTAACCTGATGTTTATTTCTAAAAAACTCAACAAGCTGCAGTTTATTGATTTTTGCCGTATCGGGTTCACTCACCCATTTTACGTTAACTGTACCATTTAATTTCTTAGTTGTTTCTTTTCCGGATGTAAACCAATCGGCATGGTTTAATGTTAAGCCGGATACTGCAAAAAACAACAAAATGGTAAAACTAACCATCGACAGGTAAATATGCAACCAGCGTGACAAACCTGCCAAGCGTTTTTTACCCTTGCCTTTGCCACTGTCTTTCTTCATCTGTTTCCGTCCTAACCCTACTGGCGGAGATGTAATATTACTTTTTAGGGGTTGTGATTTTTCTGTAGTCAAGTGATGCTGATGCTAATTCTGTATTAGGTGTTAATTCAATTTTCTTTGCTGAACCTGTAAATTTCATGGCTTGGGTAATGATTTGGTAGGTACCATGTTCACGGGCAACTTCAATATTCACGGTATAAGTACCTGCTTTAACTAAATTTCCACTGTCATCCTTACCATCCCAAATTAGGCTGTATTTACCAGGACCACGGGTGGCACTGCTTGTTGAACTTAATTTACTGTCTTCTTTTTTAAACTCATCACCATTTGCCCGGCTCCATGATTTTAAATCAGGCAACCAGCGCGGTTTATTATACCAAATGGCAATATTGCGCACTGGCGTTTTGGCTTCGTCTTCTATCCATACGGCAACAAAAGGCCTGCGTATTCTGGTTCCTTCTATCTGTGCAATTTCCAGGTTAACAACCAGTTCATACTTGGTGTTCCAAAGCTTATCAGATGCCAAATGGCTGGCTCTAGTTAAGGCCAATGGCTTATCTGTTTTAACCTCATATTGCGACCATCCTGCACTTTTAATTTCACTTCCGTCTTTTGTAACCAACAGATATTCAATATTGGTTTTGTTGCTGGTTATTTTTTCAATTTCAGCTACAGAGAGCACATTGAATGAAGTTGCTAATGCACCGGCTTCACTTGCGCTTGATGCGATTACAGTTGCGCTAATGATTTCAGAAACGGGCTTACCATTTCTAGGATCAACAATATGAGAATACCATTTACCGTCTACCAAATATCCTCTGCGGTAATTCCCACTGGTTGCCACAGCCATATTGGCAACTTTAACCGTAGTTAAGGCTTCGCTGTTTTCTGCATCAGCCTTTGGGTTGGAAATCTGAATGCTTTCAGCTGATGTGCCTTTAATGACCATATCGCCACCAATATTAACCACAACACTTTCTATGCCTGCTGTAGCCATTGCCTGTTCTGCCGCCTTATTTATAATATAACTTTTGGCAAATGAATTTAAAGCCAATGGGGCTTCATCTAAACGGGTTACCGTTAGGTTTTTCCCGTCTAAAACATAATGTTGCTGCTTAACCATATTTACGGCATTTTGAAGCGCGCTATTTGTAGGCAAGCGATTTTCATGGGCGGCTTTTTTCCATACTTGGGCAATTACCTCTGCCGATGCATCTAAAGCACCATTGGTTAATTCTTTATACTTTTCGAACTGCTGCAATACTTCAAATAACTCAGCAGAAATTTTTGTTGTGTGCTGCTTATTGTTCATCCATCTGCTAAATTCACTATCTGGCTTATAAGCACTTAGTATATGGTCTAGCCGGTCAATTTCCAATAGTGCATTTTTTTCAGCCAAATCAGCATCAGCCTGATTTACAGCCTTAAATTTCAACTCTAAAGAAGTGCCCAATACATTTTCATAATTGGATACAAAAGTTCTGGATGCCTTTTTAGGGCTTACAAAAGCAGAAGCCGTAATGACGATCAAGCCTATGGTTACTATGTGTTTAAATTTCATAAACCGTTATCTATTTAAATTTATTGCAAATAAAAAGTTTTATTTGGATTAATTATAAATAATTGTCAATTATATTTTAAATCCTGCTCGCGCTCATTTTTTATCTTTAAATATCTTTTGCCTATTTTCGCTATTAACATGATCAACATACAATCGAAACTTCCGGGTTATGGCACAACCATTTTTACCGTAATGTCCAAACTAGCAACCACACACAAGGCCATCAATTTATCGCAGGGTTTTCCTGATTATGATTGCGACCCTAAATTAATAGAACTGGTAAACAGTGCATTAAAAAATGGATTCAACCAATATGCGCCTATGCCGGGGCTTCCTGCGCTGAAACAAAGCATTGCAAAAAAAATAGAAAGCATGTATCAGGTTAAATATCATCCTGAAACAGAAATCACAGTAACAGCGGGGGGTACACAGGCTATTTTTACCGCTTTGGCCAGCATTATAAACCCTGGCGATGAGGTCATTATTTTTGAACCTGCCTATGACTGTTATGCTCCAACAGTTAAACTTTTGGGTGGCCTGGTTAAAACCTACGAGCTTGCACCGCCTAATTTTGCGATCGACTGGGAAATGGTCAAAAAACTTTTTACGGCAAAAACACGGATGGTGATCTTAAACACCCCACATAACCCAACTGGAAGTATTTTAAATGCCAGCGATATGCAGGCACTTATTAAGCTGACCCAGAACTCGGATATTTTAGTTTTAAGTGATGAAGTATATGAGCACATCGTTTACGATAACCAGAAGCATGAAAGTGTTATGCTCTATCCCGAATTAAAGGAACGCAGCTTTATTGTTGCTTCTTTTGGTAAGCTTTTGCATGCTACGGGCTGGAAAATTGGATATTGCCTTGCACCCGAAAAACTCACTAAAGAATTTAGAAAAGTACACCAATTTAATGTTTTTAGCGTTAATAGCCCTATGCAGCATGCCATAGCGCAGTACTTAAACCAACCGGAAAACTATTTGGGAATTGCACATTTTTTTGAAGAAAAGCGAAATTATTTTAGATCGCTTTTAAGCAATAGCCGTTTTAAGTTATTACCTTGCAATGGCTCTTATTTTCAATGTGTTAGTTATGATGAGATGAGTGATGAAAAGGATACCGATTTCACCATTAGGCTTATAAAAGAATTTGGTGTAGCTACAATACCGGTTTCGGCATTCTATCAAAAAGCAACTGACCATAAGATTATCAGGCTGTGCTTTGCCAAACATAATACAACACTTGAGATGGCTGCAGAAAAACTAATAAAAGTTTAAGACCTATATAGATGCATATGGATAAACCGATTTACACCCAAATAGAAAACCTTAAGGTAACTGTTTTTCAAGCGTACTTATTTTGGGAAAACATCGAAAAAAATCTTCAGAATTTATCCTTGCGCCTATCTATGGGCGTTAGAGAAAAAACGGATTTAATTGTGCTGCCCGAAATGTTCAATAGTGGCTTTAGCATGCAATCGGCTAAGCTTGCTGAAGAAATGGACGGCAAAACCATGCAATGGATGCAAAAAACAGCTGCACAGTACCATTGCGTAGTAACCGGAAGTCTAATTATAAAAGAGAACGATACGTATTACAACCGTTTAATCTGGATGCAACCAGATGGGCAGCACCAGTTTTATGATAAACGGCATTTATTTGGCCTTGGTGAAGAAGACAAAAACTATACGGCAGGCAGCAAAGCCCTTATTGTAGAACTTAAAGGCTGGAAAATTAGATTAGCGGTTTGCTATGATTTACGTTTTCCTGTATGGTTACGGAATAAAAATGCGGCATATGATATTTTATTGCTGGTGGCCAGCTGGCCAGACAAGCGATCATCGCACTGGAAAGCCCTCATTCCTGCCAGGGCTATAGAAAACCAAAGCTATGTCATTGCCGTTAACCGTGTTGGGCATGATGGAAACCAAATTTACCACAGTGGCCATTCCATGTGCATTGATCCGAACGGAAATACTGTTTATTATAAACCTGAAGATGAAGACCTGTATACGTTTAGCATTAACTATGAGGAACTGGTTAAAATAAGAAGACAGTATCCTTTTTTAAAGGATGCGGATGACTTTACCATAGCCAATTCCTAATTGCCAATAAAACAGCTCATGCCATATGCCCTTAGCTTACGCGTTTGCCTTTAAGCAGCATATTTAAAGCCTCATTCAGTGTGCCAGCACGCTGTACCTCCCCTTCATTCACAAAATAAATTTCATCGGCATTTTCGATGGTATTTAAACGGTGTGCAATAATAACAAGTGTAGTTTCTTTTGATAATTTATTTAAAATATTGCTGAGCAACTTTTCGGTTATGGTATCAATATTAGCTGTAGCCTCATCCAGAATCAATAAATCAGGATTGCGCAGTACAGCGCGCATAAATGCGATCAGCTGTTTTTGCCCTAAGCTAATACGGTCTGTGCCTGAAGTAACCTGTGTATTTAATCCTTCATCAAAAATGGCCAATAAATCTTTTAAATTGGCATCTTCTATAATTTTTTCCAGCTCCTGATCACTCACATTTTTATATTGGCTATTGCCGTACAAAATATTCTCTTTTACGCTGCCTGTAAACAAAAAAGGCTCCTGCAAAATAAAGCCAATTTTTTTGCTTCTTTCTTCAGCTGTATACGTACGGATATCTTTACCGTTTAACAATACGGTTCCCTTGGTTGCATCATACAACCGGGCTATTAATGAAGCTGTGGTTGTTTTTCCACCACCTGTAGGCCCAATTAACGCATAAGTTTTTCCTTTTTCAAACTTCAGGTTAATATGGTGCAGGATCTCTTTGTTCTCATCATATGAAAAATGAACGTCCCTAAATTCAAGCAGGGCTTCAGTGCTAATTTCATGCTGAGCAGGCAACTGCTTCAAATTGGTTTGCAGTGACAAAATTTGCGAAATCCGGTCCCAGCCCGCCATGGCCACCTGAAAGCTGGTCCACAGCGCGGCCAACTGCCTCAAAGGGTTATAAAAGTTAGTCGCATAAGCAATATAACTTACCAATAAACCAATTGAAAAACTGCCAACTGAAATTAAATGTATACCATAAAGCAGTACAATTAACTGTGCAATGCTTGAAAACAGACCATACACAGGTACAAAAATATTATTGGCCAAACCCGCTCCTATAGCGGTTGTATAATTTTCTGTATTGGCTTCGTTAAAACGTTTTCTAAAATAATCACGGCGGTTAAAGGCGATAATGACCTTAAAATTATTCAGGCTTTCCTGAATTTCTGAACTCATAGCGCCTACGCTTTTCAAGTTTTTTGCATTTTTGCGTTTAACCCACGGTGATAAGGCCAAGGTAAAGAGCACAATTAAAACTGCCGGTGCCAAAGTTGCCGCCCCTAAATCTATATTAATGGTCAGCAGAAAAACACCTGCACCGATCATGGTTACAATACTGCCTATAAACTGCATAAGAGACTGTGAGAAAAACTGGTTCAGCTTATCGGTATCATTGTTTACCCTCGAAATTAAATCGCCGGCCTTATTTTGGTTAAAGAAAGATACCGGCAGCTCCTGCAGCTTATTAAATATGGCATTGCGCAACGTAAACAGCATACGCTGTCCAACACTGCCCATTAATTTGGTTTGCAGATAACCGGTAACCATCGCCAGTAAATACATCGCTAAAAGAATGGCACCAAAAATCAGCAAACCATGGTACTGTTTGGTACGGATGTAGCGGTCTACCGCATGTCCAATAAGCAAAGGCCCCAAAAGCAATAGCCCTGAATTGATTAATATGGCAAATAAGGCCAGCCAAAGGTTTTTACGCTCATCAGAAATAAGCTTGAGCAAACTTTTTAAGCCCGAGTAGGTTGATTGCTTTTCCTGCTGGTCATTAAGTTCGTTAAGGTTGTAGTTCATAATTACTGGTGCTCTGTTGTGAGTTGTAAATCTGTACGTATTCTGCACTGGTTTTTAAAAGTTGCTCATGCGTGCCTGTTGCAATAATTTCACCTTGCATAAGCAATATGACCTGATCATAGCGTTCAACAGATGTTATTTTTTGTGTAATAGAGATTAAAGTTAAATCGGGATAATTGCGCTGGATATTTTCAAGAATCCTTTTTTCCGTATTGCCATCAACACGGGCCGTAAAATCATCAAGCAACAAAATTTTTGGGTTAACGGCCAATGCCCTGGCCAGCATAATGCGCTGTTTCTGCCCGCCAGAAAGACTGTTTCCCCGTTCAGAAACTATTGTATTTAATTTTTCAGGCAATGCATCAATAAAATCTTTAAGTTCAGCAGTTTCAATTGCCTTTTCTAAAAATTCATCGGTCACGGTATCACTAAAGGCAATATTTTCACGAATACTCATGTTAAACATAATACTGTCCTGAAAAACAAAGCCTACCTGTTTATAAAAAGCTTCTTTATTATAAGCATCAATACTTTTTCCGTCAAAAGATACAGTGCCGCTATTTGGCTTGATTAAACCTGTTAAAATATAAATTAACTGTGTTTTACCTGCGGCCGTTGGTCCGATGATGGCGGTTTTTGTACCTGCCTGGGTAGAAAATGAAATGTCTTTTAAAACAGATTTTTGGTCAAACTGCAGGTTTACATTGCTGAGTGCAATATTGCCGATCAGCTCATCGGTTAAGGTTCCATCGTGTACAACCTCAGCTGCGTTTAGTACACTTTCTATACGCTGATAAGATGCCGTAGCCTGTGCAATCACATTGCTCATAAAACCAATTACCAAAATGGGGAAAATAAGCAGGGCCAGATAACTGTTAAAGGCTGTAAACTGACCCAAGCTCATCGCATCTGTAATCACAAAATGACCACCCAAAACTAAAATGGTTAATCCAGCAAGGTTTGCTACAAACACAATGATAGGGATCAAACCGGCAAAAAGCCTTAAAATGGATAAGCCCAGGTCTCTTGCCTTTGAGTTTGCCTCTATAAATTTATTGTACTCCAGCTGCTGTGAATTGATTACCCTAATTAAGGCCGCGCCTAAAATACTTTCACTAATCACTTTATTTAGCCAATCTATCACTTCACGGCTTTTTTTAAAAAGAACCCTAACCTTGCTCAGTACAAAGAAAAATGCAAACCCAATAATGGGTACAATTGCAATTACACATAAAGCGAGTTTCCAATTAATCATTAGCAATAAAATGCTGGCACCTACAATTAAAAATATGGACGAAGCAATAGAAACTATGGCCTGAGAAACGAACATTTTGATCGAATCTATATCCGATGTGAGGTTGGTGAGTAACTTTGATGGATTGGCCTCCACAATAAAAGCATGGCTTTGCTTAGAAATCTGATCTGAAAGACGGGTTCTTAAATCCTTTGCCACACGTTCTGATGCATAAGTTTGTACAATACTCTGCAAATAAGTAAAGATAAAAACAAGTACAATTACGGCCACAAATTGAAGCAGTACTTTATGAAGGTCAAATACACCACCTGTATACGCATCAATTGCACTGGCAACAATTTTTGGTTGGAGCAGGTTGATGCCATTACTCAGAAGAGCAAAAAAAACAAGCAGGAACAGAAGTCCTTTATAATGAGCAAGCAGGCTGAAAACCCCAGGTTTTTTAGACGCTTTATTTTTTTCCATTGATTGTATTGGGATAGTTTGAATAAGAGCCTTCAAATTTAATCGATTTATTTGAAATCAAATGAATTAGTATTAAACAAAAAGCACTAAAAGGAAATAAAATTAAAGGGCATCCGCTATACATCAATCCTTATTTTGGATGCGGAAAGAAATGCCGTCTAGGTTTCCATCATTTCAGGAAGGAACAAAAGATTATTAGATGGCTCTGATCGGTAATCCATTAAACAAACTCCCTACTGTTCTATTTGCCTGTGCCAAATTTAACTTCTGAATTTAAAAAGTATGTTGAGACATTTTATGAATGCAATACTGATATTAATTTTTTAGATTCTTGTGTTACCTAAAATATAAATCGTCTCAAAATTAATTTACCTTTTCAGGACTATTACTCGCAAGCTGGTTTTTATACCTATAATACAGGCAATTTTTCGGATAATCGTTTAAAGGGCTTACTTGGAAGTAGTCGCCAAATTACTCCAAAAAATATTAATATATGGCACCAAAATTTATTGAATAATATAAATATAATCAATATTGTAAAATACTATAATGCTGTAGAACGCTTAATAATACTAGCAATCAGAGATGTTTATTATAGGAATTTGCCTGTAAATAAATCTTTACACAAGAACATTGATAATGAAATAACCTCATTAGGTTTTAAATACAAAACTAATAATAAACACATTTTAAAATTCCTGAGTCGGTCCGTAGACTGCAAAGACTTTCTAAATCAGAAAATTAATATAGACCAAAAAATTAGCTGGTCAAGTTTTTTTAATTTATTTTCAATGCTTAGAAATAATATTGCCCATAATGGAGGATATATAGGTGCTGATATAAGAAATAAATTTAACGGTATTTGTAAAAATATCATTTCTGAATACTTTATCATCGAAAGTGATAAGCTAATGGCAAAAGACAATATACAGTTTTTGAATTTTTTCGAAAGATGCGATTGGTTCGTAGTTAATCTCGTTAAATTTATTTACCAAGAGGAAAACTTAAAGTTTCTAGGAATGAATTGATACCAAATGGTATCCAAGAATATGATATGGTTGAGATTATATATGAGAAAGTTTCAAAGGGCAACAAAGATGGCAGAGAGAGTAAACAGTTTGAAGAGAAGATAATTGAGATTAAATCATTAGAAAGATAATATATGCTATGCTAAAAAACGTTATTTTTTTATTAAGCCTACTTGTATTTGGAAGCAGAGTTAAAGCACAATCAAATTCCATTGATCCAAATGAAGCTGGTAATTCTATTGCTAAATCTCTAACATTACCAACTGTAAAAGAAGTTGGCAAAAAGGAGGTTAAAGGAATCTACCTTTTTACTGTAGAATTGGATGGCACAGTTAAGAATATTAAAGTTAAAGATAGCATAGGCTACGGTATAGATGAACAAATTATTACCCAGCTTTCAAAAGCAACAGGTTGGAAAGTAGCAGAAATGGGTGGTAAACCTATACGCATTCAATATAGATTGCCACTAGCTATTAAATTACCAAAGTAATTATACGATGAAATATTTACAAAAAACTTGGGTTCGTATAATCATTGCTTTCTTATTTGGTGGTGTACTTAGAGAAGCGGTATTTATTTCTACAGGTGATCCGAACAGACCGAGAGGTGAAATTATGATCTTTTTACTATAGTCTGGATAGTGTATCACGGAAATGATTATGAATATAATTTCGGTCAAGCTCACTTTATCTTCAAAAAAAATGAACGTGTTGTTTGGAGTGACCCTTTTTAAAATATGCCAAAGTTATTACTAAACAGGTTTGGAAAGAACTATCGAAGATAATAACAATCACAAAATATTAAAACCCTGCAATCCTAAGATCAGCAGGGTTTTTGTTTGGATGAGATTTACCTATATTGTATAACGCGCATAACCAAGAAGCTGGACTAAAACGTCTCCGCTATGATAAGCCAGGTATAAGGACTACGCCCACTTAAATACCAAGTCACTCTGGAATAGATTCCGAGATCATAATCTACAATATTTACCACATTTTTTTCACCAACTACCATATTGTTTTGAG
>Ga0116227_10002940_pt1 | contig 38279 bp, 32 predicted proteins | sample S1TSphgellanicum_FD_89693 | JGI IMG/M metagenome (GOLD analysis project Ga0116227, IMG submission 89693) | Host-associated microbial communities from peat moss isolated from Minnesota, USA - S1T2_Fb - Sphagnum magellanicum MG | ecosystem: Host-associated > Plants > Peat moss > Unclassified...
CAAATAATTTACCATAAATAATGTTATCATATACTAAAAAATAAAAAAAATACGATTTTTTGTTAAATCATACCGTTGTTGTTGTTGATTATCTATAACTTCTGAAAATACTATCAAATAATAAATCAATTGGTCTCAAAAATCGAAAGAGATAATTTTAACTCAAATAACCTTGAGTGTTAAAATCATATCATTGACGTTCAGACGAAATATATGCAATTTTTCCGCATGACTGATCCGATCCTTTTTATCAACAATATGAATTATTCAGAAAATAAAATACTACTAAGTATTATGTTTTGTCAATTTAATTTCAATCAAAATTGAGTGCACCTTTCCATTTACTACTAACTATGTCAACAAAAAAAAACAAGATCTTAATTAATTCCTTGACAACACATTTCTAGAACAAATGGACTTTGTTGTTATATGATGGTCAAGGTACACGTATGCAGTGAATAATATTGAATCATTATCAGAATACTTTATCTTGTGAATAAGACTGACTAACACATATTACAAAACAAAAAGTTGAGGTTGGAGCTTTCGAGAAGAAAAAATCTAAAAAACCTATCTGACCATGTTGATAACGTCAGATAACAAATAAACATATCTATAAGAAGAGAGAAAAAAAACACTCTGTCATCTTGTTTTTTTTCTTCTTCTACAATAACCTAGTTTTAATTTTCAAACAACATGTTTTCAAATTTTTCTGTTAGCACAAGTCATGGATTGGTAAAATTCTTTTATTTTTTTTTTTTTTTTTTTTTTTTTTTTAAAAAGGCCCCCCCCCCCCCCCCCCCCCCCAAGGTTTAGGGAGTATCAAAGTATTAACCAATGTGGTCCATTTGCAAAAATAAAAATAAATTGAGTTTTGGGATGCACACACAACTAATTATTAATATGAATTTGCAAGAAGGTATGGTCAATTATAGTATATACACTTTCATTTACAAACCCCAAAACATTTACACAAGGTTGTGTAAATGTATTTGACAAATATTTACATTGCCTTCAAGTGTAAGTGTAAAAAGTTTGGACATGTAAGTGTAAATCATTTACATGCCATATATACAACTATTGACACTTACACACACAACACTAATACAAACCAAATTATACGATTATGAACTAGATGGAGTTTGGTACAACTCATGTTTTTATAGCCACATAAATGTCAAAGAAAACATAAATCAAAGAATTGTACATTCAAATGAAGTTACAAAAATGCCTAAAAGTAAATAAACCAAAAACAATTTCAATTTTTTTCAAAATAAAGTTTTTATACCCTCTTGAAGGGTCGTGCTAATTGTTTTGAATAGCTATTGAAGATTATTTGGTAGAAGTATAGTGCCAACCATGAGATTAATTGATACCCTTACCTATTTTGATGATTCCTTAAGGGGTGACCCTCTTAAAGTCTACAACTATTGACTTAGAAAGATCTTTAAAACTTGATAATTTGACAAGCCAATCCCTACCAAAGTTACAAAAAATTTAAGTTTTTTGTCTCTTAACACTATATATTAATAATATATATCAAACGGATTTTATGTATAATTATGTGAACATCATCACTATAGTGCAATCATAGTGAAGACTTAGTCAAATTATTTTTAATTACTTGTATTAATATATATTTTACACATAGGAGACAACAAAAAGGGGAACATGGTTGTGGTTGAAGTTTTAGCAACAATCAACAATGTAAAGGAAGACTTTCTCATCCTTTATATAATTAACAATAAGAATTTATGCATTCTAGTAGCAAAGAGTGTGGACATGGTGCAATGTGATGTTGACATTTCAAATGGTTTATATAATTACTCACCTAACTCTACAGTTTAGTTTTGGGATTAAAAAAATTGGTAATTATTAAATCCTTACCTCCCTTTCAACATGTGCATGGACATGATCACTTGGTTGTACAAAGAAGGTTTGTAGGGGATGGCAACAAAAATAGGATGTCACATTGTTCAATTTAAACAATTGGAAGAAATTTATGTGGAAATGAAATTCTTGAAATTGAAAGGTTTCATATATTTGTTTTCCATTTTTATTTATTGATTTTTTGGCAATTGGATTAACTAAAAAAATAAATGTAACAAAGTAACTTCCTTATGCTTAATGGTGTTCAAATTGGGTTGAAAGGGGAACATGGAGATGCCTAGCATAAATCTTATAATCCAAATCCTTTTGCATGGATATTCTAGATTTTTAACATAAAGGAGTATGTCTACATATGCTACCCAAAAAAAAATCCTCTTTATTGTATTTTGAAGTTAAATTGATTTCATATTGATATTTACATGCCACCTTTTGTTCAATGTCCATTTAAGGTGATGCACATGCTTCAAATTCATTATTTTTTTAAAAACCATGTCATATGACCATGATTGAAACTCAATAAATTTTTGTTAAGATTAAAGGAGGAAGTGTCATCAAACTACATCATACACTAACGTCATCATTGTTCAACTAATTGCAAGTTTAGAATTGTCAAATATATGAATGGTAGTCTATTTACGCACATGGGAACACATCATTATTTTTACTCTTTAATTAGCACCAAGTTCAAGAAATGCAATAAATTAAATACAATTCAATATCCAGTACAAAAAGTACACATATTTGGGTTTGTTTACTAGTGTTACCCAACAAGAAAAGTTCTTCAAGTTTTTGAAGTTTTAATGTATCTAAATTTCAAAACCAAGTTCTAACAAGACATATGGTACATTGGCTTAGGACTAAAATTTTCTATTGAAATATGGAAGATCATTTTTAACACTTAGCATTTAAATCTTCATATGCCACCTTCATGGGTGAAATGCTTAATTAGCTTTTTGTGGAAAAGGTTGCATAATGGATGGAAATTTGAAGAACTTCCACAATGAAGGCATCTAAAGAACTTGGCCACATTTTCCTACGGGGAAGCATAGTGAAATTGCACAAATGAAGACTTGAAGAACTTCCCCAAGGAAGCATAGGGAAGGTGCACAATGGATGGATATTCATGGTACTTGGCCACACTTATCCTAGCAAAGCATACATGGGAAAATTGTACAATGAATGAAAATTTGGGTAAGGTCACATGGGGTTTTTTTTCAAGAAGGCATTTAGGATCCTAGTCACAACACTCAAGGGAAGCATTTGGGGAAATTGCATGATGGATGAAAACTAAAGAACTTCCTTAATGTAGGCATTTGGGGAACTTGGCTAAAGGATGCATCTTGGGAAGGTGCAAAACAATGAATATTGAAGACATTGCCTCACTTTGGTGGTAAAGCAATAGGGGAAGTTGCACAATGGATTAAAAACCAAGAAAATGAAGGCATTTGGAAAAATAACACAATGGATAAAATTCCAAGGAACTTGGTCACACTTCCTTATACAAGGTCTTTAAAGAAGTTGCCCATTTGATGAAAATATAAGGAAATGAAAGTATTTGACAAATTTGCATTTACTTAGTGTTTGCCTTTTACTACTCATGTGAATTACTTTCATGAAAATTCATTTGAGCTCTAATAATTAAAACCAATCTTGGGGTGGTTATTAGAAATTTGAAGAAAACCCTAATGGTTATCAATTAGGTTGTTTTTAAGGTTAATAACTATGTTTCTCAAAAAATAAAAGAACCAACTTTTGATGTACAACCATGGTTCTCAATTTCTTTGAAAATATCAAACAATCATCTATAAACCCATTGGTTATTTATGAAAATTTTGATGAAAGCCATCAATTTTTTGAGGTTTTTGAAATAACTAAAAGTAATAATTCTTTGATTTTGATTTCTTCCAAAATATTAAAAACCTAGAATTGGTTTTTTTTATAAATTCAAATAAATATGCAACCCTTATTAAAACCTTGAGATGCCATATAATTGCATTTGGCAATTAGTGGATGTCCCCCCCCCCCCCTTTTTTTTGACAACAAAGGGCGCAAAAGTTGTGTATTCCAACCTTATTTAAGAAGTGACAATGTTTTATTTTAGGATGGATGCCATCTTTTTACTTGTTCCATACGATAGAGCCATACATTTAATTAATCCTTTGGAGTTACATTCATTGTGTGCAACACATTGAATCAATTTCAAGGCCAAGAAGGTTTGTTTTTTACTCTTATAAAACATCCACATGTGGTTTGGAAGATGTGGCAATGTATCAAGGCCACTTGGTTGAATGAACAAACAAATTAGGTTATTGAACATTAGTTTTTCATGAATTTAAAGTTAATTTTTTTTTCCCAAGCTAGGGTTGAAACAACAAGATTTCCATTGTAGCCAATTGTATGAAAATAATGAGGGGATTCAACCTTACTACACCAAAGTATATTGTAATGAATGCCCCATTGGACACATAATTATGAAACTATCATGGCATTCCATCATATTTACACTCAACCCTATATCAAACAACTTTTAATTTATACAAATTTCAAGATCTAAAATTGGAATGCACTTTATTATATATATTACTGTATAACATCATGTACATATATGTATATATGTATATATTTATGTTGATTTTAGCTAATGTTGATAGGAAGTTCACCATTGTACCTCAAGTGCAAGATGCTTGATTTGGTTATTATCAAAAATTATTTTTGATGAATGTACTTTAAGATAAAAAGAAGTAAAGAACATGTCAAGACTTATATCATCATAGGTAGAAAATCAATTACGAAAATCTTATATATCTATAGGTATTATGTCAATGTAATTGTTGGATTATAACTTGATTATGCATAAATATAATTTCTACTTGTAAAGACACATCTATAACATGTTAACAAGGATTTAATATATTGATGGTTTCAAATACATATGTGCAATAACTTAAAGAAGTTCAATGGACTTTTTGAACATCACAACCAATTATTATTTTTCTAGCTTTTGATTGCATTGGTGAAAGCCATTTTGATTGAATTATTGGAAAGGCTCTTTGAGCATCATACCCAAATATATATGCAACATTCTATTGCAATGTTGAAAGTTATTTTGTTCAAATTAATTTTTTTTAAATATATTTTTTTGAATATCAAACCCAACTATTATTTATCTAGTCTCTTGTTACATTAGTGAGAAAGGCTATTATGATATCATTTTATATTATTTTAAATTAGGAAAAATGGGGAGAATCAAGGCCACATGTTCAATTTTTGGGCCTTTTACTAACTCACAAATTTAGGAGGTTGAACATTTGACTATGAAGAATATGGGAAAGAGTTTTTAAATAAATAAATTTTGATAGCATTCCGTTCAATTTTTATTTTGGCAAAACAAAAAAATAATTATAATTGCACACAAAACCAATTGTATGTGAAAAACTTTACAAAGGCTATGTGAGCTCCCAATCCATTCACAAATAGAGATTTCAAGCCCTCATTAGTTGCACAAATTAGACATGCACCACATAGTAATCCACCTTCTAGAAAACTTTAAATATAAAAAGAATATGTCCACGAAATTGTAAAGAGTACTCAACACCAAAACTTTGAACATAACACAACAATGAGTGTGTCATAACATGATGAATATCATTCATGAAATGTCAAACCACCACCTTCATCATAAATCATAATAACTAGTTGTGAAGGTTTTTTTTTCCCTTCTTGCTTTGTGGCACATGTGGCAATAGCAACCAAAGTGTGGATGTAGAAGTGGCAAAAATTGCAATTTTTTGGAAGACCAAAAATGGCTATAGCCATTATATTCAAAGTAATTTTGGGCAATTTTTTTTAAAGTTTAGTGTTCCTATTGGCACCCATTATTTATACTTGCTTTATATGTTTTGGCCAATACATTTCAAAAGCTATTGTATTCTAACAATTCAAATTCCTTAGCTCCTAGTTATTTGTCGAAAAACATGACATGTAGAGTGTAGAATAACACCCATACCAAATCTAACTACATCCAAAACTTGTTGTAGCCATGGAAACCATGAACAAAAGAAATACTATAAAACAAACTCATATCAACCTTGACCAATAGCTATCATAACATTTGCCCAACTTTCAAATGTTGTTGCATAAGGAAATGTGTCCAATGTGAAAATTGTTGTGCATACATAACAATAACTAACTGCAAATGTGGATTTAAGCAATTTCATAACTTACTTTTTAAAATTAAAATAGAACTAAAACATGGCCCATCCTTGATGGATCCCAAAACATGCATCATAGCAATCTCAACTATCTTTAAATACTTTGGAAGGTATGGGACAAGAGATGAGAAACATTGATCACATTTCACAAACGAATCAAAGGATTCACAGCATGGATTCACTTTATCAACTACCAACACCACCACTTCTGCCATCATTTGATAAGCATTTGATTTCATGGTAAGTTTAAAGAGTCCTTGTTGTGCATCTAAATCCCAACTTGAAATAACAACAAGTACCCCAAAGCAGAATTGCCATTTTTTGAATTCCATATGTGTGCTCACTATTATAAAAGTCCTTCAACACCTACAAATGTCAAGGAAATGTAATGTTTACATCCGCCTACAACCAATATTAGGGATAAAAAAATCCTATGGCATTTAATACTATTTGCTCATGAAATTGAACATCAAGTTCTTCAATTAATCAAACAATTACCATTACCATTTCCAACTTCAAGCCACACACCAAATTTTTGCAAAACTTAGATTTTTACTTAGATTTGAAGCTCTATTCCCATCTAGTCAATCTTAATAGAGTAAAAAAAATGATTTTAGAACTAATGGAATTAAAACAACCTTTGGATTCATGACAAACCAAATTCATGAAAAACATTTCTTACAATTACATTCAACTTTTACAAGTTAAAGAACATGAGCAAAGGTAACCTATGTCACTAGGAGCATCGCACTTGTTTTTAAACATATGGCATCCCAATGTGCCTAGATTTTCTCCCCATTCAGCATGAAGGCAAGGTGCTCTATGGAATCATTGTTATAGTCTATGATCCACTTCATGTGGATTTGCCAATGGTCACATACCATCAACTTGTTTAATGACCAAAACTCATCACCACTGAAATTTGTGTTGTTATCACAATATAATTTGTACAATTGACCCTAACACACCTTTACTGTTGCAATGAAATTAGATATAAAAACATCTTGCCTTTGCATAAACTTTAGCAAAGAACCAATTGCTTCCATCAATGGAAGCACAATAATAAGTCCAAAGAGAAGGTGCATGTTCATGAGAAGGGTCAAATTGACTTGTATAGGAGCAAAACATTCCATCAAATTAAAGTATTAGAAAATTAAATAGACTAATGTAATCTAAGTTCTAAACATTCCTGAGCTTTAATAGATTTTGGACTTATATAAGATAAATAACCTCCATCAAATTTTGGAGTTGTAGACTCTAGTTCATGAATTTGGAATCTAAGGTTCTATATAAACAAACACAAGAAATCAAAACATATTCAGCTTCAAACATCATGCATACAATGTTTTTCAAATGTCGTAAGCTTCAAAAAAGGTCTCATCTCAATTGGAATTATGCAAATTCTTTCAAAATGGAATTCAGTGCATAAATACAATGTGCAAATAAGTAAGCCAAACAAGGTTGAAGCTTTTCATTCACCGACAACTTAAACTGCCACAATTAAACTTAACAATCTAAATTAAATCAGACAAGGACCTAAATAATCATGTTGTAGAAATTAAATTTACAACAACGCCATTTAATGAAGTTGCAAATCATTGGGTTTTGGAATATAAATTGACTAAATGATAGAATGAAAAAAAATGATCAAATGAAATTAAAAATTATGCCCATTTCCATTGAAGCTAACTCACATCAAGCTTAAGAAAGATGGTAATCCCATTAGAACAGTCTAAATAATTTACCATTGTCCGACCTTAATGACTCTAGTCACTAATGTTTTAAAAACTTAGCAATAAAACCCCTTATAAAACTTGTATCACAATTCATTCTAGTCCATTTAAACTTTTAACCAAAGCACCAACTTCAATACTTTTTGAACTATTTAATAAATTACACCACAATTTGATAGCATAAAATTTTGTAAGTTGAATTTCTTGTTGCCCATTGCTTGTAGCAAGACCAATTATGCATCAACATCCCTCCATCCGTAAATAACGAATCCACTCATGAGATTCACTCTTAAAGCCACTCAATGAACTACCAAATTTTAAAAGAAATAAAATAAGGGAGCCAAAGAAGAAATCTTTTTATTATTTTCAGGTAAACAAAAAGCTTTGACGCAAAGGAAACTGTCCAAATTCAATAGGGCAACCTCATAAACCTTCTATAGAAACAAACCTAAAGCAAACATATAATAAAAATACTCACATATAGAAAAATCAAAGTCATTTGTGACTAAACGACTTGTAATTAAAAAGTTTATCCCATATGTTTTGGCTTTCATTCTCATCTTGAAAAGTATATAATTAAATAAGTAAGTGACAACTAACTAGCTAATTAAATAGTTGACTAATGAACTAATAAATCAACTAATTAACTAATAAAATTATTAATTATTTAATGAATAAAATATAGATTAATTAATTAATTAATTTGCTACTTAATTAATCAATAGCTAAACTAAAAACTAACTAATTATTTATAGTAATAATCATCAATATGATTATTCAATTAATTATATTATTAAATAATATTAAATAATATTTATTTATTAGCTAGATAAACAATAATCATATATAATTTTAATTATATATTAACTATAATGATCTATCAACCAATTTAATTAATTAGTAATTGGTTAATATTTTAATAATAACTAATTATTAACTATTAATTATAAATATTGAGTACTAGTGTTTTAAATTTAATAATATAATTAAAACCTAGCCTAGGTTAACTATTTTATTTTTATTATTCATATTATTACTTCACTCATTATAGTTATTTATGAGCTCTAACAGTAAATATTTTATATTTCTAATAAATTTATTTGTCCTTTGAAAATAATTTTTGCATTTGCATAATAATTTATTATATTTCCATTCTAACTACTACAATAATTATTATAAAATAATAAAACAGAAAATAAAAATTATACATCAGTCATTTATTATAATCATTGAGTAATTCATAATTAATAAATATTAATTATAAAATTGAAATATAAAAACTTAAATTTATATAAATATTTCCTGGTAATTATTATAATATAATAATATTTCATAATTGATTACTTATAGTAATATAAAATAATTGTAGCTAGCTTAGGTTAGTTGTTATTATTATTAGATACGATTATGTCACTTGTTAGAGCTATTATGATTTATTATAATTATTTTTCCTATCATTCTAATATCATCATCATTTTGATCATTATGTAGTAAAAAAATATTATTTTAAAAAATTTAATCAAAGATCATTTTGAAATTTAGTTTTTATTACATGTAATTAAATATTAATACATAATATTAATATTAATATTAATATTAATAAATTTCATTTGTCATTTTAAGAAATATAATAAGATGGTGTAATATGGGCACAATATATTTGGTAAATATTTTACATAAAATTTTAATATGCTCAAAATATACACTAATTAGTGTAACCATAATATCGAAGCCATTTATGCTAATAATATTACTTGAATACACATATAATATGGTTGTTCATATACATTCAAAATATACATTTATAAATCCTAATACACCCAACTATATTCTTTAGAATTCACAAAATACACCTTTGTATATTCATAAGGTTGCAACTAAATTGGTCATGTTTGTAACTAATGGGACATAAATTGTTTTTCTTAGATGCAAACCAAATTAAATGTTGTTCACATGTATAGAATAAACATCAAAATAGTCACAAACTAGTTGTAGTGTAATCGCAAATATGATCAACACAAGAAATAGTTGTAAAAATGTCCAAATATAGTTGTAAATAATTAATAGTTGCATATAGTTCCAAATAGAGTGGTTACATTTTGGCCAATTTCCACTAGTGGTATAGTGGCAATAGGGGTTGTAGTTGATTATGGTTGGACTAGAATCAAAATCCCCTCCTCCATACTAAATTCAACCTCCAAATTGGCATGCCCATCCTTGAATGTTGTGTCGGAAAGTTCCTAATCTATTGCTTCACCAAAAACAACCGTAACTTCAGTAGGCATATGGGCTAAAACAAGTGTAGTACCTTTTACTTTGCCAAAACCGTTTGCAGCACCGAAGAAAACCCCAGTACGAGGAACTACTTCCGGTTTAGTGGGTCACAATTCCGGTGTGACTACCGAATCCACCTCTATCTTCCCGCCTTCACTCTACTCTTCACTTCCATGCATGTTAGATTCAAATGTAGATTTGGTTTACATTTTGCCAGGCTTGGAAGGCGATATCACTTGTTAGTAGGTCTCCAAACATAAGCGGTACAACTTTTCATCTTTTTAGTAGGATTCAAATGCCTCCCAGATAATTTCTCTAACTTGTTCTTTGTACAGGTCCCATTGCTCGACTTGATTCCTTTTTCTCCTCTTCTGATAAATCAAAAGTTCAACCTTCATAAATGCATGTTCCATTTTCAAGTTGTCAAACTCTTCCATCTAGTAGTGGTAGAGGTTTACAAGCTTCGCCCTCTGCCTTAAAGCCCTCATCTCTTCTACTAGCGCATCCAACTCTTCTTGAATCACATTCAAGTTCTTCCGAACCTCCTTTAATCTTGTTGTAGCACCCGAGTTTTTTCAATTAATCACTATAGCTCTAGTTACTATTTTTTTGTGGTTTTGATAAGAGATTCATTTTGTAATTCCAATCGCTCTACTTTCCTTTTGGTTGAAATAAATAACTTTTTAGTAAAGGTCAAAGATTGTTCCATCGCCTTCCGATTTGCTTGCTCCTACTCCAAAGCCTGCTTAAGCTTCGCTCGTACCGAATTGATGGAACCCAACGTCTTACCAATTTTGGTAAGGCGTTTGTGAAGATTTGATAACTCATTCTAGTAGTTGGAGTTTTCATTTTTTAATTTCAATACCCTTTTTCCTATGCCTTCCAAGTTCTACAGTTCTATTTGTAGATGTTGTATGGTAAGAACGTCCTATCGATTGGCCTTATGTAGTTGCAATAGTTGGTCTTTCAAACCCATTAACTCTTGTAAATTTTTCTGCATCACTTCCTTTGTAGCCTCCTTTTCGATTGTGGCCAATCAAAAAGTTGTTGAGATGTTACCCACTATCTAGGCAAATTCTTTGAACCAAAGTAGGTGGTCCTGTAAACCTTTCAGTGAAGACAAAATCGAAGGAGTTAGGACCCTTTTGGTTTCGGTTGGTGAAGGAAAAATTCACCCCATACCGAAAATGAGGTATTAAAAAGGTGGTGTTTTTCGGTGGCCTCACTTAAACTCTATATAAGGTTGCCACCAAAAAAATATTTCGGTGGAGTATCCATTTCCAGTATATCGCCTACCGAGATTGCCTTTCCTTCCAACCATCAATGTAGTTGGCTAAAAAGGTTTGCAGGGGTTTTTGCCATACTTGCATGCATTGAACGTGGTTTTGGTTGAAGTCTTACATTGGAAACTCCTTCAATCTGGATCAGACTCAAACTTCATGTTCTTCCCTTCGTCTGAGGACTTGATGTTTTTAGTGATTACTTCGTTGAAGTGTGTTTTTGTTAAGGGAGTAGGAAAAATATATAAGTTTTGGGGCTTACAAGGCATTATGGATAAGAATAGGCCATTAGACAATTGGGGGTTTAAATTTTGAATTATTGTTGAGTTTTGTTTTGTTATTCTTATTGATGGTGACTTGGGGATTGCCTAAGAGTGGGAGTTTTGGGAAAGTTGAGGACATTCATAAACACACATTTTTGGAGTAAGAGTAGAAATGTAGGTACTTTGAAAAAAACTATAGATTTTAATGTTGAATATTACAAAGTTGATTTGCTATTTGATTACACTTCCGTAGAACATGGATTTTTATTGTAATTTTGTTGAAGTTTTTGGTAAACAAGGAAGTATAGACTTCTCCATTAATTTCTATATTCAATTTGATGTGTGAATCATTTGTTGTATTAAAAATATCATGAAAATAAATTATAATTTTGTTTGTAGTTTTTGACATTATATTCTAAATTACAAATTCTGGTTATGAGAAATAATCATGAATTCAGTGTATTGATGAACTACAAATAGATGTGTGTTTATAATCAATGCAAAGATGTGAATGAATGTATATTTGTAATGCAAATGAAGAACAATTTTTGAGGTTGAATTTCATCTACTAACATCAAAATAAAGTCTTATTGCCCAAGGACCTCATGATCATGGTTAAAACGAATGAAAGGTTTGAACATGTACACAAAGTACACAATACTAGAATCCTAGAAGCATTATTTGATGAAATTTATAAAAAAAGTGGTATAGTTATGTACTAATATAGGTCTAGTGAAAGTGTAGTCATGACCATGTTTTCAAAAATGACCCTTGATCGTGGAGTATCACAATACAAGCCTCCTGCCTCCACAACAAAATGTGCATGGGCATCTATATTTCCTTAACCCAAGATGATTGGCAGTGTATTATTCAAATATGTGGAATGTTTTTGCCCAAGTTTATTTTTGAGATATAGGTTGCAGATCAGGTTTGATTGGTTCCATGAGGTGTAATAGCAACACTAGATCTTGAATGTATTGCTAGATTTCCAACACTAAATAACATTAGGTTGAAGTTCTTCAAATTGGTATAGAAACCTAAGTGATGGTTGCATTTCTAACAATTGAAGTTATACATGGATTGAAAAATATATACTTGGTAAGAACTAGAAGCAAAATTGGTTGTTGAACTTGGGTCCAACTAGAGGTTGGAAAAACTACTAATTGGCGAGGAGATCAATGAATCCTTGGCATACCTGCTTAGGTCATGTCCTTTCCCATGTTCATGTTTTGCAGCATGCTGCCATGATTTATTGAAAATAGAACCTTCTTCATAATCATGGCACTATAAGAACCATCCAAATGAGTCATCAAATACATGTAAAAAATGCATATACCAAGTCCACAATTCTAGTTTTATGAGTTGTAATTGTTAGATAATCTTGCACTATATGTAATTGCTCCAGCGCTACTTATATGGTAAAACCTTGCTTGACTTGGCTCTTAGGTCAGATATATAGGGGTTAAAGTTTTGATTTACATTATACGAAGAACTACAAATCCGATTATGTGCTCCCCATGCTATAAGCTATGTCCAACAAAATATTTATCAATCACACACATTACTAGAAATCTTGTCATTTGCAACCAAGCCTTGCGTGACCAAATGTCACCTATGACTATAAATGGTTGCCTATGCAACTACTTTTCAAATTTGGATGAAATTTGGTCTTCTTTTCAACTAGGTTCCAACTATAACCTATTTCATCCTTAAATTGTGTTATTTTTTATAATATCTTTATTTTTTTACAATATTGTATATACATTTAATTGCAAATGTAACTAAGATAGTCACATGTTAGTTGTATAAGGTATCTAGGCTACCTAGCTAGCAAGGACATACCTAGATATATATATACCTATCTACCTATTAGTACCTACCTACCTACCTATAAGCCTAAGCCACATGGTACTTAGTTTAGGCTTAGTGACATGTGGCATTGTCTACATCTACATATAAGCCTAGATATGACATGTGGAACATAGGTTAAGCCCAAGCCATGTAATGTGGCATTTATGTTAGGCTTAAGCCATGCCACATGGCATCTATGTTAGGCTTAGGCCATGCCATGTGCCACCTAAGGTAAGCTATGACATGTGGCATCTAAGCAAGGCATAGGACATGCCACATATGTTAAGCCTAGGCCATGCCATGTGGCACATAAGCTAGGTTTAAGCCATCCCACATGACACTTAGGCACAACATCAGACATGCCACATGGCACATATGTTCGACCTAAGCCATGCCACATGACACATAGGCTACATTTCAGCCATGCCACATGGCATTTATGTTAGGCTTGAGCCATGTCACATGACACATAATCTAAGCTATGACATGCCACATGGCACCTAGCTTAACCTAGGTGATGTTGTGTGGCACCTAGGCTAGGCTAAAACATGCCACTTGGCACCTAAATTAAGCTAGGACATGCCATGTGACATTTTAATTAAGTTAAAACATGCCATGTGGCACCAAGGTTAATTTTATCCATGCCACATGGCACCTAGGCTAGGCTTAAACCATGCCATGTGGCACATATGCTAGGTCGAGGACATGCCATATGGCAATTATATATGACATGCCATGTGACACTTAAGCTATACTAGACATGCCACATAGCACATAGACTTGGCTTAGGCCATGCCATGTGGCACCTAATTAACCTTTTTCCATGCCACATGGCAACATGATTAAACTAGGTGCCGCATCATAAAATGTGTTAATTAATAGGCTAGGTTAGTAAGTTGTAAGTTAGGTTAAAAGTAGTAGGTTAAATTAGATAGTCATTAGTAGCCTAAGTAGTTGCACGACTAGTTGCAACTATAAAATTAATCCCATATCTTTTGCTTCCCATTTTAATTTTGTCAACTACATAAGGAGGTGCCCTAGGAACACAATGTATAAATTAAAATGCAATTGCATTTTGGGATGAACCAATTAAAAGAACTCAAGCTTAATTAAACCCAAAAAGAAATATGGTATTTTTAATAGATGCCATGTGGTTTAAATCTAGGCCTAGCTTAAGCGACATAGCTCTAACCTAGCCTATGTGCCATGCAGCCAAAATCTAGGCCTAGCCTAAAAGTAGCACATGGCATATGTCTACACCTAGGTGCCACATGGCATATGTGTAGACCTAAATAAACTAAGTGCCACATGGCACCTAGGTTTAGACATGTGCCACATGGCTTATGTTTAAACTTATGTCCCATGTAAGTTATATAGGTGCCATGTGGCGTAGGTCAAGTGGGTGCCACATGGCAAAATGCAATTGGTGGCCAATATAGCTACAATTTTAGTTGCAAAATTGTTCATGTATACATTATACGATTGCCATATATGTATTTGATGAAAAAAAAATTCATTCGTTACATGCAATTGGTGTTCACATGCGATTTATCATTTGCTACTACAACCAATTTAGTCACAAATGTCATTTGTGACTAAAAACTAGTTGCAAACGATAGTCACATGCAATAATATTTCTATTAGTGACATGATCGATAGCTTGAAGTCTTATTGACAATTAATCACATTCACAAAGGTGCTTCAAAACAAGGAATTCTTGCATGACATTTTTGGCTATATTGTGGCCAATTTAACACATGTTCATTTACATTCTATATCTAGTCAAACATACGAACTCCAAATACATGTACATATGCTAAAGAACTACTAGAAATCACATCATCACCAATGAACAATAAAGAAAAAGTAAAGTTATGACATGGTATGCATACATTATCCTTGATAGAATTGAAAAGGTATTAGTTTCCACTTACTTTCCATAGCTCTCCATGCACTCTAGTTCAAACACCACTCTATATTCATTATGAAGTGTTTGAATAAGGCGGTTCAAAAATGAAAACTCGCAAGAATATGCTGCAAATCATTCTTGAAATATCCACCAACATAGACATTAACCTTAAAACTAGTAGCAACGTTGAGATTCCACCAATTATTTAAATAATTCAATTACTAGATTATGGTGGATAGTGTAGGTAATCAAGCTATCATAAATTACACACAAGTAGGTCCTGCACTAGTTCAAAAGAATTGAAATACGTGTGTACTATAAGGAGACATTTATTTTGTCTATTTAACTTCTTCTAATATTGTTGCTAGGAACTTTGATCCTTAGCATCTTCTTATTCTGCAATGGTGGAAAATGATGTTGACAACCTTGCACATGATCTGAACAAACAAAGATGCTTTTGTAGTAGTACTCATTGTGCACACTATTTAGGATTTTCACCCAATGGTTCTCTTTGCACGATTTGGCCCCAAGATCATTTATCACTTGATCATGGTCCCAACTTGATCAAACTTGTATGTGGCCATAACAACTCATGTGAATCCCACTTGGTTGAATTGGATTGATCATCAATTCAACACAAATTTTAGATCATTAAATCTACAAAAAATCAACCAAACCAAGTAGAACATGCAAGCATCTAGTCCATTTGGATACAAAAGAAATAATTAACAAATGAAAATGTGTGCCATGGTTGCACCAACTGCATATGTAACTAATAATTTCATGTGAAGTAATTTGTCATGCCAGAAGTAAACATTGGTTTAGCAATGCCACATGTTCCTTGTCAAGTGTCGACAAAATCTACCAAATTATCCACTAATGTTAAAGTTTGAAATTGAATGCGTTAGACCACAATGGTACCGATGGATCAATTTCATACCTGAACAACAACTCCTCAAGGTTTAAATAATAAAAAAGATAACATTGGAAGAAAATTACCAACATTATTTTCCAATTAAATAATGTAATCTTCAAGCATCAAATGTCATTTCCTTACCTATGTGGCATGATATATGACAAGGAATAGAAGATTTTGAAATCTGTGTAGTTGATGTTGAAACCTGCTATTTCCCATAGTTGTTACATTGATCTTAAGAATTTTGAAAGGTCACACATATTTCACAAACAATTATGATCATGAAATAACACATCTTTGATCACAATGGTAGATTCATTATCAAAATTTCTTTGAATGCAGCTATTTTGTTGCAATTCTTGAGGGGACTTGGCCTTAAATCAACATCTAATTGAGGTCACAAAACTAATTTGCAACATTTATAAAGTTGGGTTATAATTTAGTTATTATTTGTACATACCCATTGAATGTTAAGTGGCTCTTCAACAAATTTCATACCAAGGTAGTAACTCTTCAAGGTATAAATGGAATCAAATAACCTTACGAAAACCCGCACAACTCCAAATGAGTTCTTCAAGTTCATCAAGTAAATCTCTTTACTAACATGTTTGAAAATATATGATTGGGAAGAGAAAATGGTGAAACTTGTAACAACTTCCCATTGATTTATCATTGACCTTGATCATAACAAAAAATCCACCTTCGGGTCATATTGAACATGATTTATGATAGATATTTGATCACACTAGTGGCAAATTGCTCATGAAATTATAGTCACAAAATTATGCAACAAATAGGCATATTTGAAGAACCATTTTGCAATACAAAGTGTTTCAAACAAATGGACATTTTTAATTCATGGCACATTTAAAGGTTTTGGCAATTCTACTTGACTTACAAATTGGGGAAAAACAAATTGATTCATGCCACAACCATGTCAATCTTAAAATGGCATATTGGCCTTGAATATGCACCGATATTCATAATGTCTAGTGTTTGGTAGAACTCATATGTTCACCATGACTATGTGATTTGATTAAACTACAACTTTGTTCAACATCCCACATTTGTAAGTATACCTTCATTTCAATATCTCTTCCAACACACATTTGTAAACTAATATTTCATTCTACACACATTTGTAAGCATATCATGTACATAAATAGTTGTGAAAATCTCATTAACAATTTCCAAAATTTTGTAAGGTTTTGCAGATTACAATAAACAAAGAAAAGCCGATCCAAAAATGAAAAACTGCATACAAGTTTGATCGATAGCATTTGAATTATAACTTGATTGTAATTGGGCACACCATTGCTAAATTGAGATGTTGCAATTCTTGTAGAAAAAGGGGTTTCATCATTAGATCACTAGCATGCAACATAATGCACATAGAAAAAGGCACCAACAGTGGTGCGAGGTGATAATGAAAAAACTTTCATCATAAATTTAGGGTTACAGGTCTTTTCGTGGTATAGTGAAAACTATCAAATTGAACACTCGTTATGAATGAACCCCTCCTTACGTTGAACATTTCGTGACGCACGATGATTTTGGCCATATTAATAGACCTTCTCAGAATGAACCCCATAACTTTGAACATTAAACACAAATTCCGGAACGCTCCACTGAATAATCCTTGTCACATTGAACACCTACGTGCGTCACTCCGTGAATACAACGGTCATTTCACAGTTCATTTGGATTTTGTCATACAATAGCTGTAACACATTCAAGTGTTGTTCAAAAAGAAGAAAGACTCGAACCATGAGTGGAAAAAGACAGTACACCAAAAAAACATTAACAGAAAAGGCCAAAACATTACAAGATTTGGATAGTGGGATGTCTGTGAAAGCTTGCGCTGTAAAGTATTCTATCTTCATTAGTACGATTATCAACTGGAAAAAGAACAAGAGCGAGATTATAAGTTTTATTTCTGAATTCATAAGTCTTTCTCAAAAAAGACCTGCGCGAGTCAGCAGCAATGGCAAGGTCATAGATGAAAGAGTTTATGAATGGTTCACCAACGCTTGTTGTCGAAACATTCCCATTTTTGGCCCAATTTTGTAAACCAAAGCTCTACAAGTGGTGGCCAGCATTGGTTTGAACGATTTTAGGGCATCGAATGGTTGGTTGGAGGCGTTTCGCAATGCCATTGTATACAATTTCGTTTGTTGTCTGGAGAAAACGTTGGAATGGACAAAAATGTCGTCAACCAATGGAAACAGAACTTGCCCAACATTATTCAAGGCTACGACACAAGGGATATTTGGAACATGGAAAAAATTGGACTTCTCTGGAAAGGTGTGCCAAATTGCAGCTTGGTACTATAAGAAGAAAAATGCAAAGTAGGCAAGTTGGCCAAGGAGAGACTTACCATTGCTCTTTTTTGTTCAACAACTAGTGAGAAGTTTAAACCACTAGTGATTGGTAAGTCGCAGATGCCACGAGCTTTCAACAAACAACCGCCTTGTCAAGTCAGTTGGAAGGCAAACTCCAAAGCATGGATGACAGGAACGATATTTCTTGAATATCTTCAGAAATTCAACGCCAAAATGCAAATCGAAAACCGAAAGGCCCTTATTCTTCTCGACAATGCTCCTTGTCATCCAGAAATGGAGCTTTCCAATGTCGAACTTGTTTTCCTTCCACCAAACACGACGGCAAGGACCCAACCTTTGCATTCTGGAATCATATGAAACTTTAAGGTTAAATATCACAAGATGCTTCTTGAATTTCTTTTATCCCATGAAGATGTGATTGTTTTAGTTGATGCTATAAAACAGGTAAATGTTGGTGACGCCGCTGACTGGGTCTCTCAAAGTTGGGACCAAGTCGTTGTTTCAACCATTAAAAACTGCTTCCGAAAGGCAGGTCTAAACGAAAATGCAGCAGGACCAAAACAAGATGACCGATCGACTCAAGATCAAGAAGAGATGTTCCATCTTGTTAGAGCAACATGAATAGAAATGGAAGAAAAAACTGTAATTAAGGGCATTCCAGCTTTTGAGACTTTGGATGATGGTTGGGAAGAAGCAATCTTATTTGTGCCACAGGTGGAACTTGAGATTGAAGAGGAAGAACCATAAATTCTGCTACCCAAGCCAACAATCATAGAAGCGTTAAAAGCATTTCAAATTCTTTCGAATTTTACAACAACTGAGTAGCTGGATGAAGTCATTCCACTATTGTCACAAATGCGCAAGCATTTCGTAAAACATCAAATGCAAACGTCCAAGACTGTGACAATCGATCAGTTCTTTCACAAAACCCAATAAAACACCAATTTTTACTATCATTCTTAGAATGAACACCTTCTTACTTTGAACACTTTGAACTGAACATAGATGTGTTCAATCCAGGCAGGTTTCATTGTATGTAAAAATAATTTTTTCCCACGATAAGTCATTTATTAGTCCACTTCCATCCCTACCTTAATCATAATTAATCACATGGATGAAACTTGCGAGTTGGATGTACAACAACTAATGTTGTAGATGCACGCCTTTGGTGATGTACATAGTTTGAAATGATTTGATCTTTCACATGTGGGCTCAATGGTATAAAATGATACAGGTTGCAAGGACATTGTAAATGTGTATGATAAGTTGAGGATTGCAAACATTGCTCACGACAACTTCCTAAAGTCTTTGAACTTGCCTATTGACAAACTAAGGTACTTCTTTTGGTTTTATATCACCCATCATGGGTGTTTGCTCCAAACATGTTAGAATGATGTTCTACCACATAGGACGACCATGTTGTGAACATCTCTTGTGGTTTTTGTCTTTATGTGTTTTTGCAACATTTTCTTCTTTGTTGTGGTATGGCAACACAATGTTAGGTCGAGGTGAGAATGCAATATTGAGAAAGTTGGAGGTAGGTCAATTTAACCAATTGTTTGACCTTTGACTGTAGGAGTACTATGCACACAATTTGTAAGAAGAAAGCAACGATAAATAATATTGTTAAAGGTATCGAGGAGTTTAAAACAAACACATGTAGTAGTTTACGATGTAGGAAAAAGTTACATGTTTATGTCCATGAGTTTTCATCTTCTAAAAGTGAAAAACACTTGGGCTTGCCATCTTCAAGTAATGAAAAACACTCAAGCTCACCATCAGAATCTAAGGTGGGAGAGGAACCCGAATCTTCATCATCAAAAGACACTAATGATTTGAAGAAAGGAGGTATTCAATTATTGAAAAGGTGTGTGCATAAGAACCAAAAGGTAGGCTCTTGCACACAATACTTACCTATTTTACACCTCTTGCACATGTGTTAAACAAAACTATAAAAAAGATCTAGAGCTTTGAGTTGTTAGATATGTGAACATTCCTTCTTTTTTTAGTTACTTAAAATAAAACATTGTTTATGTTGTCTTGAAGTCTATAATTGCTACAACTCCATTCAAAGATTTGGTAGATTGTAGAAGTGTTGCACCTTTATACATTTGTTGCAACAAAGCCAATTTTAACACTAGATTGTGAGGAATAAAAAGTACTATATTCCATGAATTGTTTCAATTTATTGACTTATAACTCCAATGAATATATTCTACACACCTTTTTAGAACATGTTATGGCTAGTAGGCTTTTAAAACCTTTTTTGTTAGTGCTTGATTTACAAGTTGGTTAAAGTCCAACAAACCTAGTATCTATTCAAGATTGTTGATGGTTTTGCCTCAAAATGGTAGTTTCTAGATTTAACGAGTTGTAGTATATGCGATGGTACATGTGATGATGTATGTATACTTTGTTTTGTAAAAAGTAGAGCTTCCTAGACCTTGGAAGCTAAGAACCACCTTTGTGACGAATACAATGTCAAAGCATGTTGCCAAAATCCCTAAGCTACAAGGTGATAATGAAAATATTTGGACTATTGCTCTAGACACATTTGAGGAGGGACAACATGATGTAAAATCATCATTAATGGGTGATGATAGTGACCATGGAGATTTGATTGGTGCAACTCACACTCAAGTGCAAATGTTAGCAAATGTTTTTTATGCCAAAACCAAGTCAATATAAGCCCAATTCTTTCACACCCACCATTCAACTCTTTGGTATTATGCAATATTAAGGATTGTGTGAGTTGCCATGCGCACTAGCCAATCTTATTATTTCTACATAACTTTATGGTTTTAACAATGTTGTGTTTGGAAATATTGGGAACATTTGTTTTGGACTACAAGTTGGAATGAAGGGTGGAATGGTGGGTTTTTCAAACATCAACATGGTGCAATGGAATCCATTGCAACAATTACAAGCAATGCAAGCATTGCAAACATTTGACAATCTTAGGGGTTGGCCAATTTGGACAACAAGGGATTGGAAGTATGCCAACGTTAAATGGACAACTATATCAACAAGGACAAGGGTGAATGTCAAACCTTTCCTAGCCACTTGGAATGGTGGGAACATATCCGCCTATCTATCAAAACAACACACAACATGAAAGTTTGGGGTCTCATGATGTTTTGAGGTTTAAATCTATTTCAAGGGAGGACGAGGTTATAATAGTGGGGATGATCAAGAAGGAATGTGCAATTGCACAATGCAAAGCACATAGGAACATTATGAATAATGCACAAAAGATGGCTATAACTAAAAAAGCCAATGGGCATAAGCCTTTTTTTGTCACTTGTGATTCATCCAAAAAACCCAAACCCCCCCATCACAATATTTGAGTTAACATGTTACATGGGCATTGTATTATATTGGACCTGAGTGTGGACAACATCAATGCCCAACCCCATGCATTGATGAATGAGGTCAAAAGTAGGCTAGAAGATAATTGGGAGTATGTCAAGTATGACTTGGCATATGAGGAATTCAAGGTGTAGGTTAATGTCTACGTGAAGAATAGGAGGCATGCCTTGAAACTTTTGATAGAAGTAGGGGAATGAGGCTTGATCATTGTGCAGAAGATCATGGGGAGAATATGAAAAGGTTCATTGCTTCTGATGCAAAACAACGTGAAGCTATGAAGAATCATGCAATGCGAACGCTAGTGAGCACTCCACATCACTTTGGTCATGGTGGAGATATAGGAGTAGTAGGACGATTAGTGAGATCAAAGTAGTTTGTGAAGAGGAATTTGTTGTTGATTTAATGAAAATTGTCTTTGCAATTGGTTGTTTGAGTTGAATTAACATTTGTAATGGGTTGTTTCAGTCATCATGTACTTAAGAGCTTGGAAACTGCAATTTGTAGGAAACATAATTAGGAAGGCCCCCTACACCAGCTGAGTTAAATGTAGAGCTCAGCAAAAACAAAGGTGGCCCAAGGTCTACACCGTCATATTCAAAACGTGTTATGTCCCCTTCTATTGTTATGGTAAGAATTCATTTGATGATCCTTATTACGGTTTTAGTACTTGAATGCAAATTATAACATAAAGTTTGTGTTGATTTTGGAGGTATATAGTTAGTGATATTATTTGTCATGATGAAAGTACACAACCAAAATCAGATTGCAAATTGTTTCCTAGTGTTGGTTAGTATCAAAACATTGAATGTCAACTTGTTTTTTAATTTTGGTTGTTGTACTCACCATCTCACCATCATCACCATTTGAAGAAGTCCATCAATCCATAGAATTCATTAACAGTAATGCATTTGTGAAGCACATAGAATGTGGGTCCTTCAGTCAAAATCAAATGAAGCTTAACATTTGCAATCAATCTTTGTGCAATCTCTGCACAATCATTTTATGATGATACCTAGGTGCTCAATATATCTATTGTTTGGTGATCTTCCTCTCCTATCTTTTGATCAACACTTCCTTTCTCCTTCCCCTATAAGCATTCATGGTTATCTCCATTCTCCTCGTTTTCCTCCTCTTTTGTTATTCAATTATTGTTGCATTTGGGTGATGAATTGGTTGTTTATTTTGTCCCCTCTTGTTTAATATGGCTCATTTGAATGTGTTGTGAGGAGGTTATATCCACAACATTGTGTGGTACAATGATGTCCAAGAAAGGCTTTGTCCATGCTTCATCTTCTTGGGTTGATTTTCTAGCTCAGTGTTTAAAGGGTTATTAAGAACTTGAAGGCTAGAGAATGAACTACAGTTAATGGTGGTGGATATTGTCTTTAGACAATAAAGGTTATTAGCTCATTTTGGGAAGCTTTTGAATACTTGGAGTGTTATGATAGTCAAATTATTTTTTGATATAATATGTATTGAAGCACTGAAAGTTGGATTGTTTTTTTATTTTGGTTGGTATTGAGGCACTGAATGTCAAATTGCTATCTAATTTTGGTTGATATCAAGGCATTGATAGTCATACTATTTTTTGATACTTCTATCAAGAGGCATTGAAAGTTAAATTGTTTTAAAAATTTGGTTGGTAATGCTCAAGTCATTGAATGTCAAATTACTTTATGATTTTGGTTAATATTGAAGCATTCACTTGGTCAAATTTCATTTTTTTGGTACACTTTACCATGGGAGCTATAAACAAAACCAACCAATTTCATTAAAAAATTTATTGGCATTAATTTCAACATGTTTTATTGGTGGTTATCTTCCTTTGAATGGGTAAAGTAGTGTTGGTGTCTCTGAATTAATCAACATGAATTGTTAGTAGTGGATTTTCTTTTAACACAAAATGTTATTCAAATTCAAGTGCAAGGTTGCAATTGACCAAATTTAAGGTTAGTTTTAGAAGCACATTATGTGGTTATGCCTAAATGACATATCTTGCTTCTATTTTCCAAATCTTATTTGCATCATTTAACCAACTAAAATGTATGTAGTGACATCTTTGGTTGTGGGTGTTGGTAATGCATGTTAAAGGGAGTTATAGGATTATATCTTTGTTTTAAGTCATCATAATTGTTCCTACATGAGCTTGCAATAGTATAGGTCATGAGTTTGCTATTAGCCACTTCATGATTTTTTATGACAAAAACACATGAAATATTGGATTATTGTTTGGTTTATTTCATTCATTGTAGTTACATGCTCAAATGTAACGTATGCATGCTAATATGGCGGTGCTATATGTGTAGGTGGGTTCAATTACCAAGTATCAAAGGACCGCAACCCAATGCATGCCTTCGAGTCCAAGTGAGACAAATACTTGGAATCAAAGGCTAAATGCATCAGAGGGAATGATGGCTTAGATAGTTGTTGTTGTGACCATAAATAACAACCCACATGTAGCATTAGAAGTCATAATTCAAGAGGAGACCCTTCAAGAGCCATGAACTCCAACTATAGTGAAACAAGGTCTCAAGATCTTGGCAAGACTTTTGAAAATAATGTATTTCCCATCACGAACCCATTGAGCATGTGATCACCAATGTTATGTTCTTTCTTCACCTTCGAACACCTCTTGGGAAGTTTTGAAGTTTTTAACTACATAAAAATTCTATTATATAACCCTAGTTTTAATGTGAATGAAATTATGGACCTCTCATGGTCTTTAGACATGTGTATCTTGACCTAATTACCCTTTCACCATGGTAGAATTTCAAAATTTGTAATCTTTTTGGACATCTTCATGTCAAATGTTCTAATTAATTGAGTTAAAATACTTCCATGCCCTAGACTATGGTCTATGTTATTGAATTATATAGGCTTTTTCCATTGCTATGACAAGTTGTTATGAAGATGCTATGAGGGGTTGCCATGTGGTTTTTTATATTTTGTGTAGGAATATGGAAATGAAAGTATTGGCCCTTCAAAATTAGTGTGTGAAGTTGCAACTATTCAAATGGAAACATTCATTGGCAACCAAAAACAAGGAAGTTCTTTGTTTCATCTAATGTCTAGTTAATAAAAATGCAATCTAGCAAAATAATCCTAGATATTAATGTTGAAGGTACAAATTTTTCTTTCTTTCTTTCAACATTGTGGCCTAGGAGTTCGTTGGAATTGATTGAACACATTGAAATTCAACCTAAAGTATGAGTATGGTCATGTCATATAACATATTCATGTGGATATAGATGAAGCAAAATTATGATAGACATATCAAGAGGTTAGAAAACTAGAAAGACATCAGTGAAAAGGAAGAGTGGGCTAATAAGATAGGGCTTATCACTCTATTTTTGATGAAGTGGGAAGCATTGATTCCAAATATGATGTTGGAATTTTTGAACATTTTTGTGATCAAGGGCACATATATTATTTTGGTTACAAAGACAAGGTGTATGTGATTATCAAGTAGTTGATTATAGATGCTTTTGGAATCTATGTAGAAGGTTATGTAGAAGACCCAAAAGGGCAAGTTAGTAGACAATAGCATTACAAGCTTTACAAACTTGTAGGATTGCACCAATGAATATTGTAGGAAATTAGTGGAATGTGAAGAGTTTGGGTTTGCCATACTCAATGATATACCCTACAATTATATTTATGATCTATCAGACAGAAAAGGTGATTTACTTTAGCAATAAGAATGCCATAACACTAATGACATCAGAGAAAGGGAAGAAGGTAGTTTGGGCGCAAATTATGTACAATAGTTTGTGTAGTGAACTAGATTGGTGGTACAAATATGTTAAGGAGAATAAGGGGGACAAGAAGGACACATATTAATCAACCTTGATCTTGGCAAAAAAATTTAAGTATTTATTTTTTTAACAAAAGAACAATCCAAAAAAACCATAGACCAAGGTCAAGAGAACCAAAGAGGAGATGCATGCAACATTGGATAACAAAAAAAAATTGTAGTAGAATTTCCAAGGAGTCCTCTAAAGAGGAAGAACAAAATAAAAAAAGGTGGAGCCTCAGGATTAGGGGTCGAAAAAGAGCAAGAGAGCATAGAGGCAAGGGCTTAGAAGATGATGAAAGGGAGAGTGGCACCATATGCAATGCTAACATTAGTATAAGTAGGTAGGTAGAGTGTTGATATACCGTAGATGTCATCTCCATAGGAAAAATAGATGAGAAAGCAAAGGCAAAAGATTAGAGGGAGCATGATAGCAAGTATTTAGAGGTTGAAAAACACCCACTAACGAAGGGAGACATATATGAAGACTAGATGGATAATAGTGAAAGTCCATAAAATTTGTAATAGTAGTAACAATAGTAACAACGGCAATAATAAAAACAACAATAGACACAAGGAGGTTTACATGCTAGTGAATTGTAGAAGGGGAGGATGGTAATAAAACTTCCTTTAATAGTATTTAGACCACTAGAAGTACAAATACTAGCTAGCAAACCAAGATCTGCATAAGGACAACCATTTGAGTTTGGGTTGGGGAGCTGAATAGTACAAGAGCTGGGATTTTCTGGAAAGGGATCCAAAAATCCTACAACATAAACAAGTACATTAAGATTTGTCAAAGAGGTAGTTGCAAAGGTGCTGTAAGTTGATAAAACATTTGAATTGTTTTAGACCATGGCTATTGTGAATCTGAATATGGGGAACTTGAATATGGAGGTGAGTTTGAATAACATATTAGCCACAAAAGAAAAAGAGAAGGCAACATTGCAAGAGGAATTGGACAAGGAGAAGGACTTCCAAAAGGAATATAAGCACAATATATAAAATGGACAAATTACTACAGAAAGAAAATGGATGGAGACACTATTTAATTGTAAACAATAGTAGGAGGCCTTGAATAGTCAGGTAAAGGCACTTACTAAAGAGAAGAAGGAAAAGGAAAACATACTAATACATCTAGAGTTGATACATTTGAAAAGTGCTTCTTTGTTCAATTATGATTTTTTTTTTAAAAAAAAACAACAAAGGCAAAAATAAAAAAAATGGTGGAAAAAAATAAGGAGCATCAAAGGAATCTACAATAGTTGCATGCAAAACTAGAAAGTGCAAATGAGAGGAAGAAAAGTTTGGATCCAATTTGTGTGAAGGAAAGATTGAAAGATCATAACTAGATGTTGTAGTATTATACTTTCATGAGAATTAAGAGCAAAATGAAATATTTTGATGTAGAGTTTGAAGAGTGGTGGGAAGTTGCAAAAAAATATTTTTCTAAAGAGTTGGAAAAAAATCTAGCCCAACATAGAGTTAATGAGAGAATGTACATGTACAAGTTAGAGGTATATCATAAAACCTTTCCAGATTTTGTATGTGAAAGTCCAATAAACACAGAGACATTGGGCCAAGATGAAGAAAATGAAGCAAGGCCCAGTGGGACATCTCAAGAGGAGGAGGTGTAGGCTGAAGAGCCACAAATGTTCAAGGGAGGAACTTAGGAAGATAAAGAACCACAGATGAATCAAGTTCAAGAATAAAAACAGATGAAAACCACTCCAACAACATAAGCAAATTAGTCATAGATGAAGCCACTAGGAGTGGAACCATAAAGAAAGTTACTAGAAGAGAAGGTTACACTACTAGAAATTTTGTCTTTTGCAACTTGTCTTATGCAACTAAAAAATCTCACATGCAACTATTTTGGAGTTGCATGCAACATGTGCTGCATGCGACATTTTTTAGTTGCATAAGATAAGTTGCAAAAGACAAAATTTCTAGTAGTGTTAGAAGTATAGAATCAAAAGTAGGTGCAAAACCATAGGTTGTTATACAAAATGAGAGTATAGAAGCTATAGCTGAATAGTTAGAAGCACATGATGTTATACAACAACTACATTTCATTTTTCTATTAATCTAAAAGGATTTCGAGGACGGAATCCAAAATACAAGAGGGTTAATGTTAAGGGAGTAGGTAGTGGGTCAAAACAAACTCAAAGAACCAAAAGCGTTACTTTACATTAGTCCTACATGTCTTTTTTCCCCAAAATATTTGTTTCATACAAATGAATTTTTGACTGATTTTTTTTGCAACTTATTATAAAAAAATATTAGAATTTCCCCAATCATTAAAAAAAAATCTTAATCAGTTTTGAATAAATAAGAATTTGTAAAAATGTATAAATTCCTTGCAAATTTTGTCACTTTGAAAAATGATGATAATTTGAAATTATATCAAAAAATGTTTATTTTTAAAATTTGAATTTAATGTAATATAAACTACAACTATTTTCAATACATCATGTACATTATACTCCATTTATATGTGGTAAAACACTTTTGAAGTTTTGAAGTTATGAATTTTCAAGTGTACATACTTTGAATTTTCAAAGTTTTAAAAATCCACATTTTGGAAATTGTGAATATTTTTTAACATGTCTAATAGATTATTATCATCTCATTTTTTTACCATCAATTTACTTTTATTATATGAATCCTTTGAAAGTCCTTAGTAAAAATGTCCTTTTCTAATGACATAAATTTTCATTTTCAAAAATTGTTAACTAAACCAAAACTTAAAATTGGATCGAATGGATTTTTAATTTGATTTTCTTGACATTCATGTGTGTCAAAAAGGAATAATGTGCCATGATTACCATAGTTTCAAATGGCAAATAAATAAAAATCTTTAGTTTTTTATGACATAATCTGACATTCAACACCCTTTGTGGTTCCTTTGATTGTGTTTGACCCAAATTACATAGTTTTTGGGGCTTATAAGGCATTACAGATAGGAATAGGCCATCAGACAATCAGGGGTTTGAATTTTGAATTCTCGTTGAATTTTGTTTTGTTGTTCATGTCGATGGTGACTTGGGGACTACCCAAGAGTGGGAATTTTGGAAAAGTTGAGGACATTTATACACACACATTTTCAAAGTAAGAATAAATATGTAGGTACTTTGTAAAAAAACTACATATTTTAATGTTGAATATTACAACGTTGATTTGTTGTTTGATTACACTACCATAGAACATGGATTTTTGTTGTAATTTTGTTGAAGTTTTTAGTATACAAGGAAGTACAAACTTTTCCATTAATTTCCATATTCAATTTGATGTGTGAATCATCTATGGTATTAAGAAAATCATGAAATTGAATTATAAGTATGTTTGTAGTTTTTGACATTGTATTCCGAATTACAGATTTTGGTTATGAAAAAAATCACGAATATGGTGTATTCATGGACTATAGATAGATGATTGTTTAGAATCAATGCAGAGATGTGAATGAATGTATATTTGTAGTGCAAATATGTTGTTATAGTAAGTGTAGAGTGGTTTTGGAGGAATTAAATCCACATCTACCAATTTCCTTAGGGATGGTATAGGATTTTGAGGACAAAGCTGGCCCAAATTCCAAGATCCACAATGTTGGTAATAGTGTCGGTGAGATTTTCGATTGCTTCAAAGTTTTTGGTTGAGTATTCAACCCACCAATTTCTTCAACATCCTCCATTTATTCATTGCCATTAATGGATGCATGTTGGAAACGCACTCTTGGAATTCTGCTAGTTTTTGCAACTTTTGGTTGAAGTTTGGCAACTCTTTCCTCCTCCTCATCTAATTATGGTGTAATGAGTGTAAGGTCAACTATAAACCAATTTCGGAGTAGGATATCTATCATTTGGGCAACTCTGAATTTGGTGTTGTCCTTACTTGTGTCGAGTTTTGTTGGTGCAACCAGATCCCACAACCTATTATATAGGTTATTGAAGATTACAACCGACCAATTCACCTTCACCTTGTGTTCTATTAACACTACATAACATATTAATTTCTTTGCCACATAGTTGAGTTGGCTGCCCTTCAACCAGATTGCCGGATTAATGTCGATAATTTGGTTGCATACATTCCCTTTAGAAGGGAAATCTTCTAGCCTTCCCGATTGACAAGTGCTTTCGATGGCATGATTTTTCAATAAACAACCACCTCCTTTTCTTTTTCCTTTTCCTTGATGGGCTTGGTTGGTAACTTGTTGATGCCTTTTTTGGTAGCTTGAACATTTCCACCATCGTCTTTTTGGTTATGAAAATCAAAATTCCTTACACAACTAATTTTACAATTTCCAGATTGAACCAGATGATGGCTTGTAGAAATTCTTTCACCAATGGTTTGATCGGACTCAACTGCATGTCTAACAAACTAGAAATGTTGACATGTCGAACCCGCTCTAAATCTTTATTAATAATCACCTCTGAAACTTTTCCATCTCCAAAAAAATAATCTTTCCTTTACTGAAAAGAGTCACAACCACTTTTTTTCTTTTTGTTTCCTCAAGGTCAAATTCCAATGCAACTTAGTTGCCACCCAGTTCAAATTCTAAACTCTTTCTCTTCTTCATTTTTTTTGCCATCTCCTTGCTAATTCTTCCTTTCATTTTTGCCAACAACTTAATAAGAATTTTTGTAGTGTACCAATACTTAAAAGAAAGAGGAGAAATTGAATGAATAGTTCTTTCTTTTATATCGAAATTTGGGTGCTTAACTTGATGTTAGTTGTACAAACTAGTTCGAAAGTACAAATGAATTATTGCCCTTTTGGTGTTGGTTTGTTGGGTTGGATGAAAACACAACTAATCATGACTACTCCAATTCCAAAATTTGCCCCTATAGATTATAGTATGAAATCTTGATATGTAGATTCCAAACCAAAATTTACCCATGATGAATCCACCTTGAAAAGTTCAGAATCTACCCTAACCAATTTTTGGGGTGGAATCTTTGGTTGGATATTCCAAACCGGAATTTTGTTGTGGTTGATTCTGAGTTGAAATTTGTTTCTGAACCAAAATTTCCAATAACTTTTGCAAAAAGTTGTCTTTTGGTGGAATTCTAACTTTTTGGTTCATCTATACTGAAATCCACTAAATTGAAACTCCTTTCTAGTTTGATACATTTGAATATTAGTTCTCCAATGTCAATAACCGAATTTTTTCGGTTGACTAAGATTTTTGGTTGAGTCAAATTTTCAGTAAAAACATCATGAACATCTTCTCTTGAGTCCTTACATTTTGAGTCCTCCTTGTATTTTGAGTCCTCTTTGTGTTCTCCTCCCCTTTCAATGGTAGCTTCTAGTTTTTTTGGAGCTTGTCCCAAATATGGATAAGGTTTGAGCTTGTTAATATTCACCAAAATGGGATTTGGTTCGAACTTGTTGATATTAATGAGTATTACAATATTGTTGGGGAGACAATATTGTATTTTATACAGGCCAAACCACTATTTCTTCAACTTTCCGGTGTGTTCCTTTCTACCCATTGGGAACCAAAGAATTATGTCCCCCAATGTTTTTATTTTATGGTTTTGTTGTGCCTGTAATGTTGTGTTCCATTGCCTTGTATCAGTCCTATTTGTTGCCTCTTGGTGGTTTTCATCCAAATGTTCCAATTTTGCCATATGATTGGTCAAAATATGGGTAGGAGAGAAATCTTGGTTGGGATGTGAATTGTTCGTGGGTAACATGTATTTCGTTGGCATTAAAGGATAAAGGCCATAGACCAGCTGAAACAAAGTGTGTCCAGTGGTTACTTTGAATGATGTCCAATAAGCATATAGAACCATGTGTAGATGTTCATCCCAATCAGTTCGGTTCTCATTCACCAACTTAGTAAGCAATGAACCAATAATTTTGTGAGTGGATTCTACTTGTCCATTACTATGTGGGTAATAAGTGGTTGAGGTCATATGTTGTAACAAAAAATTATTTGTAAAAATCTCAATGGCCTTGTTAATAAAGTGGGTTCTTTGATCACTTACCAAAGTAAGTTGACAACCGAATCATGTGAGAATGAATTTGTCACAACTATTATATTTGTGCATAATGCCTTTGCTTCCATCCACCTGGTGGCATAGTTGGTAACTACTAGAATGTACTTATTTTCGATATACATGTTCATGGGTTTAATTGGGCCTACGAAGTCCAACCCCCACCTCATGAAAGGTTTTGCTTGTAAGGAAGTTACTAGTTTCGTTATGTTGTTATATATTAAATTCCATGTTTGTTAACAGTTGTCACAAGCTTTGCAATATTGGAAAACATCCTTTTGCATTATTAACCACCAAGACTTTGTGTCCAAGATTTTGTGAACTGTGTTTCAAATGAGAAATGTCCACCATTGACTCTCTCATGCATTTCTTATAGCATTGTGGGGATTTTTGAATCCTGAAGGTAACACCCAAAAATTTAGTTTTGACCTTGACAGTATAATTTTCCCTAAATCAAAGAAAATCATAAAGCTTTCAAAGCTAGTTTTTTTTTTTGGCTCTTGGCTGTATTGAACTGGAATTTTTTTAGTAATGAGGTACTCAAAAATTTCCTGTAACCACATTGGTTGTAAGAGGGACAGGGGATCATTTGTTAATTGATCCGATATTCCATTTTCTTCTGTGAAATTAGGTGGTGGGATAAGGCATTCACCACAAAGTGAGATCTCTTTGGTTTATAAATTATTGAAAAATCATACTCCAAGAAGAGAAATAGCCATTGTGCTATTTGTTCTAAAACTTGGGGTTTTCAGACCATGTATAACAATGCCATATGATCCACATAGAAGATGAATTTGTTACCCAACAAGTGATGAAGGAATTTATGGAAAGCATACACCATTGCAAGTGCCTCCTTTTTAGTTGTTGTATAATTTCATTCAACATTGTTGAGCAACCATGATGCATAGGCATTGGTTGGTCACATTTTCCAATGAGGTTCTATGTCAACATAACTTCAATTGCAAAATTAGAAACATATGTGTGAACATGAAATTCAATGTCCTGATGAGGTGAAATCAAAATTGGTGCATCCATGGAATGTTGCTTGATTTCTTCCCAAGCTTGTTAACATTATATCATCTATTCGAAAACTAATGTCTTGTACAATAGCTTGATAATGGGGGCCATAATGAAATCAAAGTCCTCAATGAAACACTAGTAATATTTTGCCATGCCATTGAAAACCTGAATGGCATGATTACCCAAACAAAAGCTCCCCAATTAGTGATGAATGCAATCTTGTACCAATTTTTGGGGGCAATCATGATTTGGTGATAATTGGAAAATCCATCCAAAAACAAATAGACCTCATGTCCGGCCACTTTGTCCAACACCTCTTTCGTAGAGGGTAAAGGATATGGATCCTTCTTAATATTAACATTGAGTCATTGAAAATCCAGGCAGATATAGAACTTGCCATTCTTTTTTGATACAATGACTATTGGTGATATCCAACTAGCTTCCTCCACCGAGGTAATGAAACCTACACTCAAAAGCTTGTCCAAATCTTGCTTGACTATTGTAGCATAATTAGGGTTCATTTAATACTTGACTTATGAATAGGTGGGATAGTGGTGTCTAGCTCAATGTAATGTTAAACAATTCATGGTGGAATTCCCTTCAAATGAGTATAATTCCACATGAGAATGTCTTCATACTCCCAAAATAATGTTTCAATATTACTGGCAACTGGTTCATCCAACATCACATTCAACTTAATTGTCTAAGGATTTTCAGTAGTCCTTAAATTGAATAGTCGTACTTGGTGATCCTCAGGTAATATCTAACATGCAATGTTCAATTCTTGGACTATGAAGAGTGCAGGCAAAACATCTATTGGAATTTCTCCCTCAAAGTGCGGAAAGTTGAATGTATTAGCTTCCGCATCGATAATTGTAATACTAAGAATTTTTAGTTCCGTTAATGTGATGGTTCCAAGGGTAAACAAATTTGATTTTGCTACAAAGAGTATTTTTTCTTCTTCGTCTGTGACTCCTTCCATTAGATCATAAAATAACATAATTTTTGGATGTTTGGTGTTGTTATCCAAATGTTTGGTTATAACAATGGTGCACACCATGCCATTACCTTTAATGGTGATTAGGTTGTTACCCTAATCATGAATAACACATGCATTGCACAACCATGGTCGATTTATCAACATGGAGGAATTGGAATCCAAAACATTATTTTTCATTACTGTGAACATCACAATGTAAGGAATCCCATGAATGTGGATTTTCAAGTCCTTGATTAGTCCAATTGGTTTTGTGATGGTTTGATTCACCATTTGGAGTGTATATGGGGCTAGTTTAGGACTTGGAAGCCCTAACCGTTTTTGTAATTCCTTTTATATGATGTTCACACCAGAACCTCCATCCAATAGGACGTCTTCAACCATGTTCTTGCCCACCTAAACTTGTATCATAGCCATGTGAAGATCAATTGCCATCAAAGTGATAATCATATTAGGTCTTGACATGGTAATAGTTTTTTTTTTAGAGGCAAGCTTGGCAACAATATATTGTTTCAAATCTGGATTGATCTTTAAGAGTTGGCCCAAAGTAAGGGTATGTTTATTCTCCAATAGTTTTTGGGTTATATCCTCCAAATTTGATTTTTTGGGTTATTTTGGTATTTTTAGTAAATCCAATAACATTGATATTTCCGATAGAGCTAGTAAAATTGGTAGATCTAATAGAATTGGTAAGTCTAATAGGTATGATAGATTTGATTAAACTAGTAAATTCAACATATTGATTCTCAGTTTTTAAACTAAAATTCTTTATGAAGTTAACTTTTAACTAGAGTTGGTATATATGCTCTAGGTGGCTCCTTGTGTTGTAGGTCCTTGATAGTTGCTTCAAACGAATGTTAAAGCTTTTCCTTTTCTTGCTAATTAGCCAAGTTTTTGTTCTTGAGAGGTTCCTTCTCCTTGAATACCACATTTTTGGGTATTTGATTGTGGATTGTAATTACCAAAACCATGTTGATAACAACATTATCCTTGGGTGTAGTTGCTGCTACCTTTTCCCTGAACATGGCTTGAGTTGCATCTTCATGAAGGTAATCATAGATTTTACGCTCAACGGAATTGTAGATGAAGCAGTGGCAAATGATTAAATTGGATTTGTTCAATTATCTGTGACCTCTTTTGTAAACGAATTTATTTCATGTACCACCATTGGTTTGTGCTGAAACTCCATTCATTACTACCTCCTTATCTTTGTTTGTTGTTCAAGTTGTCCAAATTCCAATGGCAACACTTTTAAAAATGTCCCAATTTATTGCATTGAACATAGATTACATATGTTTGCCTTCCTTTGCTAGCCTTTTCTTCTTTGGTTGGAGGTTCCAGCAATTTTTGGTATTCATTAGTGTTTCCCATACTTTCTTCATAGGTGACTACAACTTCCTTATGTTCAAACAAAGCGTCCTTTTTCATCCTCATTATTATTATTTAAAAATATGTTTGTAGTCCTATTTGAAAGAAGGTGGTTAGCAGACTATTGTTTGTTTGATGTTTAAGGCAATTTACTAGTTTTAATATACGTTCATAATATACTTCCATCATCTTGTTTCTGCCTTGCTTTATTACTCGTAATGCCATGTACACTTGTTCATCAATTTGTACTTTTTTGGTAATGTTTAGAGTTTGTAACTTCCAGCTCTTCAAATTTGTAAACTGGATGGGCTATCATGAAATTTTCTCCCCATTCGGATATGGCATCGCAAAGAGTAAAACAAAAAAAAATTGACGATATCAGTATCATTCTTCTCTTCGTTAACTTAAATGGCCTAACAAAAAAAATTCATACATGAGCATCGAGATTTGTTTTCATGGTGCAAATGGGGTAAGGTAAGGATTTCCTACTAGGTGGAGGATTTGGTGCTACAAGGGGTTGGATAGGATACCATGTAGAGTACCATGGATTCTAGGTAGGCCCAGTCCATAGTCCTATTGGTCCTACAATGTACGGTTTCAAGGGTTTGCTATCACTTCCTCTTGGAGGATTGCCACCACCACCTCCTAGAGGCTTGTTACCACCACCGCCAAAAGGTCCGCCTCCACCTTTGTTGAAAGGTATAGCCCATCCCCAAATAGGCATGCCAGTACCATCTCTAATCAGAGATGGTTTGCCCTTTCATTCATGGTACGATTTTTTGGTAGGAATGATTCATGGCATCTCGGGGTTGTGTTTTCTTTTAGAAGACTCCTTATTTTCATCTAAAGGCTCCTTATGATTTGTTACAACCCCAGTTTGTGCAATTCCCAAAACTGGTTGTGGTGGTGTTGTGGGGTTAACTAAAGGGTTAAACATAGGAGGCCATACTATAGGAATCCTCCCTATGCCCCCATAACCAGAACCAAAATATGGTGTATAGGTTCCAACATGAGGATACATTGAATTTGGAAAACCTACTGGATTTTGATCCATGATTTTTTCGGGAAATGGAATAGATACATGTGGAATAACTGGTTCTCTACCAACTACATTTGGTAATGTTGAAGAATAAACCACATTCTAAACATTCAGAATTGGACTCTGAATTGGTGTTAACACCAAATAAGGTCTATAATCACTTGTAAATATTTGTGTAAGCAAAATTTGATTAAATTGATAAAAACATTTGTCTATCTGGTGACTTGAACTTTGACAAAAAATACACATTAGAAATCTATGCAAAGAGGCACGAATATTAAAAAACGTGTTACTAAAATTTCTTAATGGAACTTTGCTTCATCCAAAATATTCATCCTTAAGGACTACATGTTTCATACCTCATCATAAGGTTCCTTCCCTTGGAATCAATGCAATTCATTAATTCACCTTTGGAGTCAATTAATTTTGCTCTTTGGTGTGTGAACTTGTCACAATAGTCTCATGGTACTAAAAAAAATATTTTTTGTAGGGTCCCAAATTGATTTTCATGGAATTTTTGGTTTGATCTTAGTGCGTCACAATCCCAATAGATGATTTTTGGTAGGTCGTATAGTTTTTGATTTGGTATTATTGGTAACGTCTTCCAATTCATTTTTCTCCCTATTGTGAAAGGTCACAACTTCCTTTGCGTCATTCTTGGGTTGCTCTAGTCGCTCTGGGTTATTCATGTGGCCTACTTCAACATTTTTTTATAAAACCTACTCCATTTTTTTTTTCATACTTCTTGTTAACATTGTTAGCATACTATAAACAACTACAAAAAAATTGTACTCTATAAGTTATTTTGGTTTTTTATTTTTATTTGTCAAACAACAACAACAATTAATCCACAATTTGTTTTGTTAAAGTCAAATAGCTATAACCAATATTTGTCCAAGTAGGAATAATAATGAACCAAAAATCTAGATTCAATATCTGCAGTATGATCACTAAATGTTAAGGTAACTCAGTGAACTACCAGGTTTTGAAAGAAATAAAATAAGGGAGTTAAATAATAAATCTTTTTATTTCCCTCAGTTAAGTAAAAACATTTAACACAAAGGAGATTGTCCAAACTCAATAGGGCAGCCTCATAAACCTTTTACAAAGATAAACCTAAAACAAACATATAATAAATAGTATTCACATATAGAAAAGTCAATTTACTTCAAACACACAAAAGAAAACAACTACACATGGAATTTTACGTATAAAAGTATGGTAAGAAAAAATGATTTTATTTAAGAAATTATTCTCTTATACATTCCACAAAGGGACAAAGCCTCAAGTACCTCCAATAAAGAAGTCAAAAATAGTGGAACAAGTAGTTAGCCTAATCCCCAAAAAATTTAGTCCCATATTATATACACAATCTAAAGCGGTAGTAAAATTGGTTTTGGTAAAAAAAGGTTTTCGATTTTAGTTTCAATTTGATAAACAGTCGATAAAAATCTACCTTCAACATTCACAAGAAAAAAAACTAGAAAAACTAAAAAACAAAATTAGAGTGCAAAATCACATAGAATATTACAAATAATGGATAATTTAATTACACTCACATTTGTGTAGAAATTTGATTAACTTGCATGATTATAAATAATTGCTTGTAGTTAGCCATGAGCCTCTTCAGTGGATCAAACATGGACATGAAATGTGTTTTAACATTCTTGAATATCTTGTTGCCCTTGGTTTCCCATGGTAGCATTATGTTTTTGAAATTCTAAATGTTGATTTGAGAGTGTGAGAAATATGAATGTAGATTTCCCATGAACACTTTAAATCGAGCATGTTAACAAATAGGAGATCTACTCAAGTGTAAACATAAATATTTATTGAAAGGAAATTACAACATGATGCTCACAACACGAAACATAACATCAAGAACTCTTCAAGGTTTTTGTGACATGAAATACACAAACTTGTGTAATGAAGAAAAGAGAGCCAAACCATCAACACCAAGGTATTTAACTAAAAGACCAAACCACAAATAACCAAACTAATATAAGTAAAGAAAATAATTCAACC
>Ga0116227_10002941_pt1 | contig 38273 bp, 25 predicted proteins | sample S1TSphgellanicum_FD_89693 | JGI IMG/M metagenome (GOLD analysis project Ga0116227, IMG submission 89693) | Host-associated microbial communities from peat moss isolated from Minnesota, USA - S1T2_Fb - Sphagnum magellanicum MG | ecosystem: Host-associated > Plants > Peat moss > Unclassified...
ATGACCAAAATAGTTGAAAGTTGGTCTTGTAGTTGCAAATATTCTCAAATCTAGTCGCAAACGACTATAAGTCGCATGTAGTCGTAAATTGACTGGTTACATTTTGGCTAATTTCTACTAGTGATTGTAATTTATAAGGATGTGAAACACAAATTCAACAAACTAAATTATAAATACAAAAACACAAAGTGAATTTCAAACTCAATGGAAAGTTGAAAACCTAAAATATGTGCATTATAATGTGTTTGGCCACCTATCAATGGTTAAAAATCAAGCTATCAACTTCAACTTACAACAATGCAAGTTGTAACCATGTATGCAAATAATTGGAATTCAAGTTGGTTCATACCCCACTCATGTCAACAAAATTGCAAATAAAAAAGTTGAAAGTTGGGTGCAATCTCGTTTGGGTAACCCCCCAAAGGAACCATAGGAATATATAAGATTTTTTTCCCGTATCTACCAAATATAAAAAGGTGCAATCACACTAATGCAATTGTAACCAATGTTTGGTTTTTCATATTTTAAAGTGGTAATTTAATTTGGTGTTGAAATCATTGGATTTACTTATATAACAACATCCATTATATATCATGAGAACATGTGAATAAATTTAAAATAAATGTAATGAATTAAAAATATGCAAAAACACTTTAAAAACATTGTAATTCATGTTTTTAAATAGTAAAATGACTTATAAAATGACTTGAAAAACTTTTAGAATGACATATTTTAAGCAAAATTTTAATACAAACTTTAACATGTACTAGATATTTTTAATAATATTTTAAATTATTTCTTTGTAGACTTTATCAAAATATTCAAAAATACAAGTAGTCTCCAAGGAGGGGATTATCGCTCTTTTATCATGTTTGTAGCCAAAATTTATATAAAATCAATTCAATTGAAGAAAATCCAACAATGGAAAACATGATGATTCATATGGTGGTGACGATCTTTCACATGTGTAAATGTTGTCAGGCATTAAAATTTTGTTTTGAATCCAAAAATGTTGAATTTTTTTTTTATATTCAAATCCAAACAAAATTTAATGAGCCAATGTGTTTACTTGGGATTAAGGACTATTGTCCTTTCAAAATCCTTTTGCCAGAAAACACTTTTTACATAGAAAGGAAATTTTGAATGAAATCTTTTGTAACTTTTCATTTATCATATTTACAATTTTCCTAATATGTGATATGTTTTGTGTTAATTCTTTTGAATAAATATGAATTTTAAAAAGTGAAATTTTTTTCTTAGATTTTACATTTCATTTAGAAACATGATCATAATTTCAAATCACACCCAATTTTTTTGACATTTTAATTTCTTATGATTTAAACTATAACTTTTTTTAAAACACCATGTACATTGTACCATATTTGCATGTTGTAAAAACCTAATTTTTTTGAAGTTTTGAATGCGTTTGAAATGTGCCTAATAGTCCCCCATTATTATAAGTTTTGAAAATTAAATATTTTTTTATTATGAAAGTTATAGGGCCCTTTATGAAAGTAGTGTTATTGAATGAAAATGTTAAATTGTCATGTGTTCAAATTGAAATTCAAAATTGGAACGTGTAATGATTCAATTTAAACTTCATAACATCCATTAATTAGTGATCAACCAAACACAACTTGCTATGATTAACATGCCATTAAAGTGGCACCACATAGACATATGTAAAAACAATTGTAAAAATTAATGTGTTGACATAGTTTTAATTTTACATGATTTTTTTCTACACATGTGACTTACACTTAAGACTATAAATTCTAAGCCCAATGAATACAAAAAATCAACCAAATGGCCCAAAAAAAATCCCTTTCTATTTAGCCCCACAAAAGAAATTTTGTGACCTTCAAAATTGTCATATTATTTATAATTTAATTGAATGCATCAAATGAACATTTCTTAAGATAGATGTAAACACATTTTATCCATAAAAAAACTGAAGTCAATAGTATTACTTAATACATTCCTTTTGATTCTTTAAACAAAATATTATGATTAGATACAATTGACATGAGTTTTTTAAGGATTCAAAAGGACATTTATATATTATATATTATATTTTCAAAATTTTCAGTAGGACATTATTCTAATTGTAGGCACAAAACATTACATTATGATTGTAATGCAATAAATGTTATGAAAACCCAAAATTATCCAATGCAATCCTTCGCCTATTAAATAGTCCTTTTGGGTGCCCGCCCATGAATGTACCTAGTTTTTCACAACTTGTCATTAACAAACTATTCATCAAGGGCAATGGATAAAACTAATGACACAACTAAACTAAAAATAATGAATTGTTTATAAAAGGTGGTGATGGACATAATTAATGATGTGATAAAACATAATTAACTTATAATAACATAAAAATCCAAGCTTGAAAAGCAACACAAAACAACATAGGAGTTTTTTTCCATAATTGCATAATAAAGATAAATTATTGCAACTTATACAAATTAATATGCTTTGGAGATTCAATTTAGCAATAGTGACATGAGAGACACACTATGAAGATTTATCCCCATACATTAAATGTTTGAAACGTCATTCATACATAACCCATTCTAAATTAACCTCAAATTGAATAGCTTTTTTACACTAACCCAATTTTTTGTTAACCTAACTAAAACTTAACTAAACAAGTAAACTACAATAATAATACAACTCTTGCCTCTTAAAGGTAATGCATGCCCAATTTTTTTCAAATTATACCCATAATTAATTTTCTTCCCTAGGTTGCTTAATTTACATAAGGGTTTAACTTGTAGCTTTTTCCTTTTTATATGGCTTTTTAATAATAAAAGGAAAATTCTCAAGCTACACATATATATACAGAACATTTGAAAGGTTTTTGGGGTGCATTCTTTATAAAATGAGCTAAAGACTGTGTGTACATGCATAAAATCTTGCACCCTTATGACTTTGAAAAACAATTACATGAATTGTAAAGATTATAATTTAATAAATCACTTTCAAAATGTTTATATATTTATGCATTTTCATCACAATGAATTTTGTGCAATTTTGATATGTTTCATTGGTCATCAAATGTATAATAAGGAGTGGACAGTTCAATGTGGACTAGGTGTTAAAATTTTGAACATTCTTTATCTTATGTAAAACCAAACCAATTTTGAAAAATTGTGGATGACCATATATTGATGATTATGAAGGCATGGTATCATTACAAATTTGAATTTTTTAAAATTTTAATTATCCACAATAGTCCTTTTTTAGTGTTTAAATTGCTTTTGATAATTAAAACTACATAATGTTAAGAACTCCCTAAAATATATTTTAAAAAATATATATAAACAAAGGCAAGGTTGCATTTTCATAAATATTGAATGTGTTATATAAGAGTACTTTTTTTTTTGTGAATATATTTTGTTTCATTTGGAATGATGTTAAAAAATAAAATGTTTGATAAACTCAATTTATAATGTATCATTGAAGGTTTGAAAGACATATTATTTAAAAAATATTGACATCTCTACTTTTGTTGAAATCTACACATTTGATTTACTTGAAAATTTATCATTAAAAAATATATTTAATTACATATTGTTTGAAAATTCATGGACACACATGTGAATACAACTTATGAAGTTGGAAAAATCATCCTGTAATGGGTTCTATCCAAAACATGGAGGTCATGTTTCAAATTACTTGAAAAAACATAATCCCTAGAAAGGACCTACACCTTGGGGCGATTGGCTATTTTTACCATGAATGCACCTTTTGAAATAAAAAATCCAAATGAGTGGTTAAGGAAAAAGTTTCAGGAAAGTAACACTTTGGGTTTCTTTTCTTAAAAACACAAAGAACAATTTTTTTCACTTTTAAAAAATGATTTTATTTTTTGAGAGGGCTTCAAATAGTCCTTCTTTTTATATTGTTTAATAAATTGTGGATTGAAACATCCACAATTTTTTGAGTATTTTTCAAAGGTTAAGATCAGGAAATCTTGAAAGGCCATTGCTTTCATGTTTACAAATTTGTAGTAATTCACACTTTTTTTTTTCAATTAACAATTTGGGCCATACCCTATTGACTATAGTTGATAAATAAAATATATATTTTTACAATGGTGCAACTTGACATTTAATGATCAATGGTCAAAAAATTTAGGAACACATGTCAAGAACATTTTAAAAACATGAATTTCTTTCTTGTGTAGCCTATGTCGGTGTCTACAATTTTTTTCATAGTGTATACATAGGTGGGAAACACATAGCCCATATGGTGCAAGTCAATAGTAAAAATCAAAAATTAAAAAAAAATTAAAATTTTAAAATTAGGTCCACCTTTTTTTGAATTTTGGAGAGGTGGTTCTTAATGGTACCACTCAAAGATGGGTTTGTCTTTAAGGTCACCCTTAAGTGATGGCCCACATATCTTTTTCCATATTCATGATTGATTGTTTTAAATACTAGTAGATTTACTTGTAAGGTGGGGAAAAATAAGATTAAAAAAACTATGTGAAAATCTTAATTGCAATGAAGTTAGTTTTCACATCACGTCATGTTCACATAACAACCCATATGCATTTTCATGGATGAAATAAAATGATAGATAATATTTCATAGATGAATTTTATATGCTTGTGTGATTTTTTCCATGAATTTTTTATCGTTTATCAACGAAATTTCAAGAATGAAAGTTCTAGGTCCATTGAAAATTCATGCATGATATTCCATGGATGAACATCTTAGGAAATTTTGATGAATTTTAATTGATGAAATAAAATTATGAATGAATTTTAATGACATTTCATGGATGAACTGTATTTCATCTTGAAAGCTTCATGAAATTTGAGGTCATTCACTACATGTTAAGTTCATCCAATCGAAGTTCAAATGCTTGGATGAACTTTCTTCTAAAACTTTTGTCAATGAAATCTCAAGGATGAGTTGTAGTTCTTAGTGGAAAGTTCATCCAATCATCCATTGAAAATTCAAAAATTATATTTCATGGATGTTCATCTATGGAATTTTGATGAATTATAGAGGTTGAAATAAAGCTTTGAATGAATTATATTTCATGGATGATATGAAATACTAGAGCTAATATTTCTTGATGGACTTTATTTCATCACAAAATATGGTGAAATTTCATCAACAAAATATTCTAAATGAGAGTCCATCCATTGGAATCCATGGATGATATTTTTTGTACATTACATTATACTCCATGGATGAAGAAGTTAATACATCTTGAAACATCATGAAGATTAACCCAATTGTTTCATGTTCATGAACTAAGGCAAATTTCATCTAGTGGGGTCATTTCTCTTCATTCATCAAAATTAATGTTGTTGCATTTGGACATAATTCATACATGAAATTCATCCAATCAATGAGATTAAATGCACTTACCATAATTCAACCCATGGACATAGGTTGATGGAGGTCAAGTTTATAAATTAATCAATTTCACACATCATCCACATCATCCACATCATCTATTTGGATGAGAATGGATGATGATTCACCATTTGATGGGCTTACATCTCAAATGCTTAGTTAAAATTGAACACAAACAAAACATAAAATTGAACTCAAGAACCTTTCACATTGATCTCTCTATACATTCCAAATAGGGGGGTAGCTCAAAGCACATTGGGCAGTCCAAATGATAAAGTTGCCTTTGGTGAGTTCCCGACGTGGCAATGGGGATGTGAACTTCACAACATGAAAAGAACCAAAGTGGACTTTGCAAAAAGGGAAAGTCAAATTGGCAAAATGGGTGAAGCAAACGCGTTTCCATACCCATACATATGGTATAGATTTCAAAACTCAAAGGAGCTTTTCCACCATGGATATTCATATGGCACGGCCGTGTTGGACACTCCCCATGCCCAGCTCCCACATGGACATGTTTGTGGCAGTTTGAGCATGGTATAATTTCCAAACCTCAAACAAACTTTTCCACCATGGACCTTCATAAGGGCAAACCTTCTAAAAAGTCATTGAATTTTTTTTCATTAGCTTGCTCCAATTAGGATAGGAACCAATCCCTTTTTTTGTGGTAGGTTTCTTGTAAACATTATAAATTTTTGGGGGGTTGCTTGTAAACTTTATAAGCATGAAATCGGGGTGTTCACATTACAAATTTGACATTTCTTTGGGTAAACATAACCACGGTCAGACTCACTTCAAAGGGTCAAGGTTCCCATTGTAGGTGCTGCTGCTTCAGAGTGGATGCTGGAGCATAGGCAATGTATGCAATGGCCATGTTCTAGACAATTGTTGAACGTTAGACTTTGTTTTAATCCTATCTGTAGACGTTATAGTATTAGTGTCTAAGAGCATCTCCAGTGGCGATCGGTATGTGAGCCTGCACAGTAATATTGGATGAAGAAAACCCAAAAATGCCGGTTTGGCTCAGTAAAATGGGCTCTGGCTGGTAAAAGTTGCAGCAGCGTTGTGCGCTTGCAGAAAAGAGTGTAATAAATATGATCTAACTGCTACTCACTGTTTCTGATTGGTCCAGGTGGCTTGCTACTAGTAGTCCCCTGCTGATTCGCTGTCCCAGTTTCAGTTTTATGGGTGGGGTTGCAAAAGAGTACGTAACCAAACTTGGATGTGAAAAATATTTTCTCAGAGTCACATACTGAGCACCACTGGAGATGCTCTTTGAATATACAGAGGATGTTGAAAAGGCATGTGTGTAGAAAAAAATGTTATGGCCAACAAAATTGCCTGATTTAGTGGTCTGAATTTTTTTTTTTCCCTTCGTTATCTCGAGTGAACTAATAGCTAAATCTTATTAGGGTTAGCTCTGTAATAGGGTTTAGCTAAATCCATAATGGGGTTTGGTAGGTTTGTGAGAATTTTAGAGGGCCAATAGAAATGGTAGAAAGGGATCATAATTTTCAATAGGGCCCACAGGTCAGAGAAGTGTTCTCAAAATGTGGGGCCGGACTCTCCAACGAGGGACCTCATCCAAGGTCCCTTATTTTGCGAATGTCGCCTCCCTGGGGCTACACATGCACGATCCACCTTGTGGACTAAAGTTTTGCCAAAAAGACTTTGAAGTTGGACCCTCATATTGCGAACTGACTCATAAGTCCCGACCTATTGCCACATTTACAAGAAAGAGTTTGACCACCCCACATGAATGAATTTTCTTTTTGTGGAGAAAATTCATTATCTTGTTATTAAAAAAGTCCCAAGCAACATAGTCAAAGGGGACTTTTTTTTGACAGATTTCAAAATAAAATCCCCATATTTCGAGGAAGAAAGTTATGAAATTGTCAAGATTTTTGGAGGATGTGGGCAAATTTGTAGCTTTCTTCTCTTGAAATCCCCATATTTTAGCCAATGGGTTCTAGAGGTTCATCAACATGTAATAGGATTCCTTAATTTTTCTATTTGTGTTGTAGCCAGATTTTGGCTAAATCCTCTTGTGGCTAATCACCACTTTTGGTGAACATGAAAAAATTGAATTTTTTCCCCCCTCCACACCACTATTTTTATAATGATTAATTATAGCCAAATTTGACTGAAATGTCTTATGGATTTTTGCCACTTCAGCTAGATCACAAAAATGAAACACTGGTGTGGAGCAGACCTTTTTTATTGGCGAAATTTCACCAAAAAGAAAAGTTCAGAATTCAAAAATCAAGTGACTTTGGAGGTCTTTAATCACCCAAGTGAATTCCAAAAATATAAAAGGGTGATTAAAGATTTGAACTTAAGTATAAAAATGTGATTGGAATTTTTTTAAAAAAGATTCCAGATTTTCATATTTGGTTTTCAGTGTGTAGCCAAAAATATAAAAAGGATGATTAAAGATTTGTACTTTAATCACCAAAAGTGATGGGAAAAAACAAATAAAAATTTCCAGATTTTTATATTTGGTTTTCACTGTGTAGCCAAAAGTATAAAAAGGACAATTAAAGATTTCTACTTTAATCACCAAAAGTGATGGGAAAAATTTAATAAAAATCTCCGGACTTGGTTTCTCACCATGTAGCCAAAAACATAAAAAGACAATTAAACATTTGTACTTCATATGTGGTGTATAGGCAGATTTGGCTAAATCTTCGTAGGGACGATCACCACATTTTATACATCTTTCTTCGTATTATGGACAATTGCCATTTCGCTAACGCGGTGCCCATGGGGAGTGTGGTCAAAACTTCATGTAAACTATTATTTTTGATGGAGTAGGTAGACTTACTATTTATGATTGATACATGATAAACTTCCAAGAAGATAGAAAATGTACACCAAATACCCCCAAAGAGGCACCAAAAAACTCAAAACACGTGAGCTGTGAAGGCTCTTCTTCAAGTATTCACTCAGCTAACTCTCTAAAGTGTCATTTCAAGTATAAAAACCCATTATTGCTGGTAGATTGCTCACTCATTCCAAGTATCAAAAGTACAACAATTAGTACACACTACACAGTGCCTTTCCTTCCTTGCAAAGAGCTCTTTTTGGCAGGTTTTTTTTCAATCTCACTCTGTGTGTGACCAAACTCAGGGTTCTGGTGCTGTGTTTGTCTTACTTCACAGATAACTCTATTGGGTGAACTCCAGTACTCTCACTTGCACAAGTGTTGAGTCGTTACTAGTTAGGTCCATGCAGTTGTACCAGACTTTTCCAATATTGCTGCTCTAGGTTTTTTCCCAGTGAACAGAACTAGCACTCTAGGGTTTTTCTTCCCTCCCAGTGAACATAACTAACACTAGGGTTTTTTTTTCTCCTTGTGTAGGGTTTTGCACAATGGACGTTGCCATCATGAGCTTGTTGTACACAAGTGCAGGAAGCTGCTGCAGTAAAGGTCAGGCTAGTCAAGCTAGGAAGGTGATCTTTGCATTTGCCTGCTGCACAGCGCTACTACTAGTCGCTGCTCCGGCTCTTCAGATGGTGCAAGCTTCGGATGCAGATCCTTTGCAGGACTTCTGTGTGGCAGATTTGTCCCCTAGTGCTCCACATGTTAATGGATTCGCTTGCAAAGACCGTGCTAATGTTACTTCTAAAGACTTCCTCTTCACGGGATTCCGTAAAGCTGGTTCGATCCTAAGCCATTGAACTTTTGCGAAATGGGTATATTAAAAAAAATTATATGCTAATAATTAGCTCGTCAAAAATCTCGTCCACATGCTTTTGTTATGTAATTGGTCGAACGTGCCAGTTGCCATGCAATATAATATAATTGTCGCGTTCTACACCAAATGAAAAACAGCGCCGATGTTACTCCCTGCTCTATCACTTAACAGAATAGAATGTGTATGAACAAGTCTGCACATTCGGATCACCTAGTCTCATTAAACAAAGACTTTCTCGACAAACTGCACAAGTTAGATAACGATCAATCCCAAGACCCACTTCACTATATTGCAATTATTTAGCAGCATTCACAGGACCATAAATTCTAACTCTGCTACTCGTCGTTTGGTTATATTTCAGGGAATGTCTCCTACTCAGGTACAAACGCGATCCCAACGTTGGGAGATGTACACCAATACCCAGCATTGAACACACAAGGAATCTCCCATGTAAGACTTGATTTCGGAGTAGGCGGCGTCATTCCTCCACACATCCATCCTTTAGCCACCGAGACTTTGTTCGTGGTGCAAGGCTCCATCTACACAGGCTTCATCAGCTACGACAATGTGCTATACGCCGAAGTACTGCAACAAGGAGACGTCTTCATCTTCCCCAGGGCCAGTCTGCACTTCCAGATCAATGTGGGTACTGGACCTGCAGTGACTTTCAACAGCCTCAACTCCCAGGACCCTGGATTCTTGCTTACAGCAAACCAGCTGCTGGCCACCAACATCTCCTCTGCGGTGCTTGAGGCGTCTCTGGGAATCAAATCTAAAGAGCTCTGGTCACTAGAAGCATCTGTCCCTTCCTTTTGGAGTCTGGCAGCGCCCTGATCCAATTTGCAAGGGCTCTCTCATTGAGTGTAGTAGTGTCTGTAAAGACCTACCAAATTAGGGTACCTAAGCCTATTCGAGTCCTAAGCCTAAATAAGCTCAATGAATGGCAATCATCCATAAGTATATTTAGCCAAATTTGCCAATATTCAAATTATGAAAGTGAAAAAAATCTTCAGCATGCCTTTCATGTTTTAGGCAATTGTGGTGACTTTCAATGGTGATTTTTTAAATAAAACATTGGTCTTTTTGGCAAATTGTCTCCCAAAAGACAAGGGAATATTCTTTTTTAAAATGTTTTTTGCAAAATGCCAAAATTTCACCATAAAAAAAATTCATTGCCTACAATATGTGACCATGAAACCCGACTCTTAGAATGTGCAAAATCAAATGTGATATGTTCTAGTGTGGCCCATGGCCCAAGTGTGAAATCTAAATTTTTTCCAGTTTTGGTTTTGTTGATTTTTTATGGAATTGCCAATGAGAGAGATTACTCAAAATTGAATATGGACTACTCAAGAACCTTAGGTCTAGAAATTTTACAAAATTACCTCCATATGGTCCTCTTGTCATTGAGACCTTTCCAACAATACCAAAAGCATGGCCCAATTTCCCTAATTTTTTAAAAGTTTCATTCTATTGAATTTTCTATGACAAAATGGTTCAATATTAAGTAACTCTTACACCATAGGTCTAAACATTATGAAACCACCTAAGTGCATCCCCATGGTGGCCTTTCCAACACTACAAGAATGCAATGGGGGATGTCATGGTTTAACAAATCTCAACATGACAAACAAACAAACAAAATTCCTCCATACATAGATCTGAACCTATAACTATGACCTATAACTAAATATGTGACCTACAACTAGTAAATATAAATTGAAGTCATCTCCCATTTACCCCATGATTGCACACCATTGCACACCTCATTGCACGAGGAAAACCAAATTATTGCACTTTGCCATGCACATCAAAACCCTACTATTGCACACCTTAATCTACCCAAGATAATGATTTCATTATCAAGAACCATGAGTGTCTTGTGCAAAGATTGGAAACATTCGTATGCAACAAGAAGGTTTTTGTGTAATGATAGAAGAACAATGTGAAAGAGGTGGGTTGTAGTCATGCACAAGAAGATTTAGAACATCTCCACCCTATCACCTTGTCAACAATAATTGGACAAACAATTTATTGAGGAGCTTCCCATTGCAACCCCATGATCATTAAAAAAAAATTGTTCTTGTTTGTCGAGGCTCCATGCTTTAATACAAATGCCCTCTTTGTTGTCATTACCAAGAGCCATGTTATATTGTTTTGCAATGTGAACTTCTTGTGGGGAAAAAAAAGGTTGCAATGCAAGTTCTTGTTTTTTCTTGTTACAATTATGTAAGCTTCTTTTGTGAAAAAGTTCCTTCTTTTGTTGTGTACACTTGCTATAACACAAGCTTTTTTTTTCCTTGTTACATGCACTTGTTGCAATGCTCAAGCTCTTATTTATTTATTGTATTGCATGTTTGTTGCAATGTGACTTGTTGCACAAAAGTTTTTTTTTTGTTTTGCATGCTTGATAATTTGTTACTATTGTCCTCCTCAACTATGTTTTTTTTCCAACATTTCTCCTTCTACTTTGTTGGCTTTGTAGCATGTGATTGCAATGGGGCACAACAACTTTAGATTGGCATGAGTTCAACAACCTCCTTAACAACTTTGGTTTTGTTGGGAAAATTTGCCAATTTGTGATGGGAAGTAGAAAAATTTAGGATTTCTCTTATAATTTGGCAACTTGTTGGGACTACCTCTTTAAAATGTTGATTTTAGATTTTTTTTTTTTCATAATGTGGTGACATGGGACCCATTTTTTCCAAAAGAAATCCTTTGTACTTTCCTAATTTTTCTAGCCAAGTTGCAAAAATTCACCCTAAAAAAGCAACAATGTTTTCCAATAAAAATTAGTGTGTGGAAATAGAGGAAAATTTGCAATACTAGGTCCATGTAGCCTATTACATGTGTTGTGAAGGAACAAATGGAAGATAGACTAGGAGTGAAAGCATGATAAAATATGCTAAAAAAATGGTCCCAATTTTGTAGAAAATGAAAATGTTAGTTTTGGAAACATGCAAGTATGTGAAACCTTTTAACATTGAATTTAAAAACTAGATGAATATATAATAAGTGACATGAAAGAGTTTTTAAAAAAAATTAAATTATCATATTATCTTTTTTTGAAATTACTTTCAAAATAAAAGTTTTAATATTTTGCAAAAACTACATACCTTTCCCATTTGCTAAATAATATCAATTTTTTACATGGGTTAAATCACATTCAAACAAGCCAAAAAGATGTCAAATGACCATGAAAATTGTAAAGTCTCATAAATTTATTTTTCTTTTGTGATTGAAATCCATGGTAATAACATTATTACAAAACATGTCTTCATTTCATTATGCATTTCACTTGCATTTCACCCAACATTGAGTGGGAAGGCCTTTCCCCTTCAATGTTGGGTGGAATGTGAGTGGAATGGGGACATGTTTTATAGTAGTGTTATGGTAAGTTGTGTTACATGACTGAATTGAATGTTAAGATGTTCAAATTAAAAAGTCATTTGATTCAACTTTAGGTTATGATTCTAATTAAGGATTTTTTAAAAGTGAACAAAAATTACATAAGATAAAGACAATTTTCCAAAGGATTATATTATTTGTAATATCATAAAACATTTTTGTTGATTATTATTTTTAAATGATAAAAGCCTACTAGCCACACTCAAAAAACATTCACAATTTTTTAAATGTGATTTTTTCATTTTTTAGATTTTAAAAGTAAATGGAATATATGTACATTAAATATTTAAAAAATTGTAGGTTTTAAATAGAATAAAGTGATTTATCAAGTAAGGTAGTGGTTCATTTTAGGCAATTACAACATTCACAAGAGTCACAAGCAAGTTTTTATAAATGATCCATATGAATATGGTGTCAAATTCTAAGATTTCACTAATGTAATCCAATATGAACATGATTGGACCCAAATGTACAAATTGTAATTTTTTTGCCCAAAATAATATACACTAAGAAATAGTTATGAATATCCATTATCAAGTTACAAAAATGAATTGCCATTCGTAGGAATGTAAAAAAATATGTATTGGATGCCATATGAGATAACATAATTAAAACATGTTTTATCATCCGAATTTGAATAATTTTGTTATAATGGTTGCATAATAAAAGTCATTAGTACATGTGGATGTTGTTGCACAATTTTAAGAACTTGCATTTTTTTATGCTTAGGTTTGAAAGAGGCAACAATTGATGCAAAATTCAACTAATGTTTAAGTAAATTGTACCTTTTTTCCCTCACCTAATGATTTCCTAAACTCCCCAAGTTAAGGAAGATATTTTCTAAATCCATTTCCATTTTGCTTAACCAATACATCCAAACAAACTTTTTATGTATTTTTCCATGAAAGGAAAGTGTCCTTGCCTAGCATATTTTATTGTGTTTTCACCCCTAGACCATTTTGGTTATTTCCAAATCTTCCACAATCTAGTTCACACTACATAGAGTTATTCATTATTTAAAAAAAAAACCTACTATCACATATTATGAGGTATCTTTGTAATTATATAATTGTGAAATGAAATTCATTTCAAAAAAACTTAAAATCATTAAATAAAATTTTTAAATCATCAAATTTCTATCATAAATTCATAGAAATTTTGTTTCAAATGGTTTTAAAAAATTGATGCATAGTATACATTTAGGCTTCATATTGCTACGCACTACCAATGACGTTCAATTAGGTGGTTATGTATTTGGGGAATGAAGATGTGTTTCTATTGTTTATGTTATGGAAACGCAATTGCATTTATGGGACATTTGTTGCATGACTCTTGCATATGTATATAGCTCAAATGTTTGACATTAATTATTTTAGTTAATATTTGTATGATATCATGACTCACTCCTAGATGTGAAACTAAGATTTCCTTTCCAAGCTATGACTTAGAGACTTTTAGATAGGGTCTATCCATGAATGTCAATGTGTGTGGCAAGACTTTAGCACACCCATCATAAATTGCAATGTTTTGGGCTGAAAATGTGAATTCATTCCTTGGTTGTTTCATCTTTCAACCAAATGTCATGTAAAGGTCATCAAAGGTTTTTAGATTTTGAAAATCACACTAAGAACTATTTGAAGGGCCTATAAATGTTTTTTTCTTACAATCCAAAATTTCCAAATGAGAAAATTAGGTCACAAATGAATAGAACATGCTTACATTTGAAGTTCCTAAACAAATTTCCCTATAGAAGGTCCATCTGCCATCTTTTCTTTTTCTAATTTTTTAAATGCATGTGGTGATAATGCACAAAGGTACTACTACTACCTTAATCTGAATCTATAAAGACACAACTTGAAGTTTATATAAACTAAAGCATTTATAAAGTCCAAACAACCAACCATATAGAAACCTGTTGAATCAACCCAAGATACGCATTATCAAGGTCACAATGACTATTTAAAATTAGTTACAATTGTTTCTTTTCCCTTGGGGACTTCTTGAATTTTTCTGGACTCTTCTTGATGTGCATGTAATAAACAAAAATTAAAGGTTAGTGGTTGAACCCATGATCTCAAACATTGACCAAAACCAAAATACTCAAAAATTTTAATGTCTACATTTTCAATTTTATTAATGCATGACATGTTTTTAAAGAGGTTTGGACTATTGCAACACAAATCATTGATGATCTATAGAGGAATCAATGTAGAAGCATCTTTCAAGTTTATGTATTAATTCAAATTTGGATCTAAGCACAACCAAACTTTTTGCTTTTCCACTATTTTCTTCCCTTACACTTGCAAAACATCTTTCTATGAAATGAACTCAACCAACTGCTTTTGTTTCATTGGTTCATCCTCTAGTTTTGTCACTTCCTTCTTTGCCATATGAAGCTCATGTTCATAATTTTGACATCACCTTCTGCATACATGGGTGAAAGCACAATAAAGTGTACAACTAAAAATACATGTTAGTCTACTTGTTAAGTGAACAAAAAGTAGGGACCAAAACCCATCACAAAATTGTTATACACTCAATCTTTTTAATTGAATGATGGGCATAAACACACTAAGCCCCCCAAAAATTGTAGTCACAAGTATAATCTTTATGCAAATAATGTTTTTGGTAATATATGGACATCACATTTTGGATTATTTTTGCTTGCTTTAAGTATATTTGATTAACTTTAAATTTAATCTAGTAAATTATTTTTTAAAATCCAACAAAACATGAAAAAATTGCACATATATTTTAAAACTAAGGTTGTGAATGGAATTCTTAGGTGAACTTTTTTAGTGTATGATATTGATATACATGAATTAAATCTAGGACCATTTAGAGATTTAAATTTTTTGAATGAAATCTCATTCAAAAAATGTGTGTTTTTTGCATTTTTGAACAATAAATGCATAATAATATTTTTCTTAGGAAAAAAACCACTACCATTTCAAAGAAGAGGAGATTTTATAGATGGACATTACATTTTTTTTCAATTTTGTTTTTTGGTAATCTTTTATGAACCACAAACATGAGGCCCTATGGCCGTTGAAAAATTATAAGTTATATATTGTATGTACATTAGTTTTATCCAATCCTTTTCATCTAACCATTGGATCAAAATTCATTTTGATTCAAAATAAAATTTGAGTTCCAAAAGGTTGTCATGCAAATTTAAAATTTTTTTCTTATGTTTAGGATAATCAAAAAATACCATCAAGATATTAACTTATTGCATACTATAATACTTGTTATACATCACCTTTTTTGGTGAAAAGTGGTTCACCCTTAATGCGCTTTCACCTTGATAAATAACAAGATATTTTTTCATTATTATGCATTAATTTTTAAATTTTTCATTGTAAAAGTAGGTTTCAAGTAAACTTTTCTAAATGCAAGTAGGCTCTAAAACCTATTTTTTGTAGTGTAACATTTAATTCAAATATGTGTAAAGTATATTCTACCAAAGAGATTGTAGATTTGTTTTTTGGTGAGGCTCTTGAATATACAATGATCTTTATGCTATAACTTCATACATGTATATTTCATTAAGTTTTCTAATAAAAAATAGGTTTGAACACCATATTAACTAGTTAATTTCAAACCTACTTATTCCCTACTTTTATTATTTTTTTGAAAATTTGTAGTTGATTTACAATAAACCAAATTGAGGGCTCAATAGTTTCAAAATGAAATTTAAATTAAATTTGAATATATTTTCTTGTGTTTTCATGAAAAACTATTTTTTTAAATTTGATATTTTTTTGACAACTTTTTCTATATACTTTACCATGCTTTCACCCACGTGACATTGAAGGATAATGATTCTCTAGGTGATACTTTTCAATACAATTAAATACTGCTTTTAGTGTTACATCATTTTACTACAATACCCTAAAAATGCATCATAAGAAAATGCAAAATGTGAAACACTTAGAACACTAAAAAACATCCTTTGTTACATATCACAATAAGAAAATGCAAATTGAGAAACATGTCCATTAAACATCTATGTCTTATCCATTTGACTTGGAAAAATAAAAAACCTATAACTACAAAACAACTAATGTTGGTGTTCCTATTACATGTGTAGCCATTAAGCTATTTCAAGTCTTCAAGATGGATTTGTGCTATTTTGCGAGTTTCCTTCAAATAAGTCTTAATCAAAAAAACATTTTGAACGTAATTCATTATCCCAAATGCATGGGCAAATGAAAGTGCTTAAATCTATTTGCCCTCTCTTTGGCCAGCCTATCCACCACATTTATAATGGGATAGAGGATGAAAAAAGATCACAGACTACAAAATTATACCATGCACCAAAAAATAACTTTGTTCAACACTAATAGTAAAATTGAATCATGGACACTAGTGACAATAATGATGGGCTCCCAACAGTGGTAGTTCCATCTTGCCCTCATGTCAAATTCACAATGGGAAAATACAAAAAGTGGGCAGGTAAGAAAAGAGAATAAAACCATTAAATTGTGGTGGGTTCATGTCATGAAATTGCATAAACTCTTGGACCTTTTCAATTATTCACAAATGATTTCCAAATGGCTAGGTCTCTAACCAATGATACAACTGCATCCCAAACATTGACAAAGTTCAAGTCTAACTTACCACACATCTTCTTTATATATAACACTACTACAAAATGTGGGTGTAATTCGCTAATCCCCATTCACTAGACCAGTGAATTCACTACCTTCCAACTAATCCCTGTTTATTAAAACCAATGAATTCACTCAAAATTTAATGAAATCACTTAGCGTAAATGGACACCTTTTGTTGTAGTGATAAACAAGTAAATACTAATGTTAAAGGAAAATTAAGTCTTTTTTTTTTTGCAAACTAGTTCTAGCATCACATTTAAATAACATCAAAATTACTAATAAGCTCTAGAAAACCCCTTCACCAACTTTCAAGTTTGCCACACCTTAGCTACAATTGATCAACTTACCAAAGATTTTATGATGGCCTCCTTGGACAGAAAGCAACTTGTTAACTCCAAAACCTCTAAAAGGCACATTAAATAAAATGCATTGTATTATAGATTAACACATGAACATTAGGATCATGCTATCTAGCAAATCCACACACCAAGTAACCACATTGTTACCCCTTTAGCTTGTTGGTCTACAAAAAGGCTTTCTTTGTGGACCACAGTAGTAGTCAATTATTGCACATTATAACACCTCTCATTAGAAGCCAACACACTAACAAACTCCACCTTTCAAATTGGCCCATTGTTGATGTTTAGGCCCAAGGTTTTGGAAAAAGGTGACCTCAATTCAACACTAGGCACAAATTGACACTAATAGATTTAACAAATACACTTGATGACATGTGTGTCCATAAATCTTTTGGATTCACCAACTTCACTCACCAACCATTAAGAGAAAGAGCCATTATTCTACGAACATATTTATATAATTCACCAAACAAAGCCAAAAGCATACAAATTGCAAATAACTTCACATATTAAGTAATCCATAGCTCACAACCAGAAAATCGTTATTGTGCAGCATCATGTTAAGTTGTTTCACACATCAACACACAATTCATTTTGCCACCACCTCCACCATATCAATGGTTGCAATTCAACTATTAGTATGTATTACCACCTCGACAACTTTAAGTACATTGAAAGATCAAGGATTAATTGTTTCATGCCATGTATGGGAACATACATATTCTAGTGCATAATAGGTTTCATTGTTTATTCCCTCCATCATGGAACTCTAAGGCCAAGTCTAACACCTTGCACCAAGAATCCCCTTTAGCCTCCCTTAAGCGAATTCCAAAAACAATGGGCAACATTGCAAGCACTCCATTATTAGAGGTTAACAATTGTGGCCAAAACAAAAAAAGTTCCTCTACTAGGTTATGCATCACCTTAACACATTTGGACATCCTCTTATAACCAAAGTGTACCCCTCCATGACAATGTAATGACATCATCCTTACAAATAAACCAATACAAGCAAAACAACAAACCATTATTAGCAAACAACCCACTAAATGTTCTCCCTTGAACACGATTGAAAGATAATAACCACTCAAAAAAGTCGATCAAAAGACAAAGTTACTTCTTGATGAAATTTGTTTATGGTTTTTGTGTAGCCTCTTGAGCTTCCTCTTGAGACGACACCCCTCCCAGCTTTGATAATAGTTCCCCACCCTTTGCAATATCCTCTTGACAAAAGTCATACTCATCATTCATATAAAAAAGGCCTGAATTGGATGGGACAAATAAGATTTGTTTCATTTAGTGGCAATAGAATTGTCCACATGTACAAAAACTTGTCCTACCACAACAGCCATAGTTGTTACTACCGAACTTGCACCCCAAACCAAAATGTAAATCTCAAACAAATAAACACCAAACCCTAGTTGAAAATCTAAACCTTCAAATTCTTGGAAAGGTTTGCTATTAATTCTATAACCCTAAATTCATCTATAATGCTTTGAAGGTAACAAGCAGGTTTTACTACCAAGATCCCTTGTTGTGTTAAATAGCTATGTGTAATCAAAATGGAAAAATTGTAAAACGATGAACCATACTTGCAACCTTAGATAAACTACAACATGGTGAAGTTCTACCTCTATTGGATTGATGACCCTTGGAAAACCTCTAGAAATTTGCATTTGGAACTTACCCTTTTCGATCATCTATGATCTAACATCACCCATCTTTTTATGTAGAGCCTGAATGATACACCACATGTTCCACAAGTATATATTTATAGTTGTCAATTATCACATGTCATGCAAGAGCATGAGTCTAACTATAAATGAGGTGAAACCACTATGCTTGATGTGCATAACATCTTCAGCAACAACATGATATGTATTTAACTTAACAGTATCCTTGGATTTGGTATTTCTAAAAGCATTCCTCCTTTGGGGGTGGGGTTATTTGAGACTTTTCAAGGCCTTTCAGAGAAGTAGAACAAAGCCACAAAAAAATGCATTTCTTATCAATAGATTGCTTAGAAAGCTCCTTAACAACAAAGAGTTAGTAAGTTGACTGCCTACTTGTGATTTATTTTATTTTATTTTTCTTGCAACATGATCCTCTTTGACTTATATATTCCTTTTGGTGTTTGAATAGACCCCACTATTATTATATGTTCTAAAGATGAGGTAGGTGAAATGAGAGTGTACATTTCTTGCACTAAACTATATCATGTCACATGTGCCTTGTCAATAAGTGTAGTTTTTTGGGTTCACAATTGTGTCCCACGTGATGAAAATTGACCTTTACTGCGAACGAAGGTTGAAAGAAATAAAATTATTTATTGATGATAATGATGGAAAGTACTACTTACTTGTCTATCATTAAAGAATTCCCAATTGTAAGGTAGGGTTTAGGATCAGGTTTTGAAAGTTTAAATTGTTGGGGCATTTTTTCTAAAAGAGAAATAAAAGCTACTTCATCACCATTAACAAGAAGGAAAAACATGTGAAAGTTTAAAGGGAGTTACCTTTTTTAGTACCGATGGGTTGTTGCCAGGATGGATATGTGGACCTACCATTGAGTTGACTTTCACCAAGTCCTAATCTAGAACTACCAATTCCTCTTATTTACTAAGATTGTGATTCATTGGAGCTTCCATGTTCAACACCAAGCCATGTTTTGCATTAATTGCAAAAAAAATGGGTGGAGAGGGGAAGGGATCCTTATCATTTATACTTCCAAATATATTTATATACCTATTGTTACAACTTGTGGTAACAACAATCTCACAACATGGCTTGCATCTATAGAGACAAAACTTGAAAGGGAATCTCCAACAGGTCATTAGTTTCAATAATGGAATGGAATTTAAATTGCTTTGATAGAGCACATCACTCCTAGCTTGTTGAAGCCAAAAGGTTTTTTAAAATAAAGTTAGATGTCGAAGGTCAAGAGCAAGACTAGACTATGGCTAATAATTAGATAGTAACCCCTCCCACACCAATCATTAATGAAGAAGAAATGTTAGACTATGAAGATGATGACTTACAAACTCTTGTGGAATCAAAAGAATATGAAACTCAAGGAAATATTATTAGAATGTGGAATCAAAAAAATATGAAACTCAAGGAAATACTATTGGAATGTGGAATCAAAAAAATGAAACTCAAGGAAACACTATTGGAATGTGGAATCAAAAGAATATGAAACTCAAGGAAATACTATTGGAATGTGGAATCAAATGAATATGAAACTCAAGGAAATACTATTGGAAGGGGATTTTTTGGCTTGTCACCACTAGTTTAAGGCAAGGGTTGATGGTAGTATCTGCAGAAACAAGATTTATATTCTCATTTTTTTGTGTCATTATGGCTATCATGTTGATTATCCTGCTTGTTAGCAATAATTGATACATGAACAACAACAACAAGAATAAAAGCACCTTCAAAAAATGGGGTTATCGTAGTGATTCTTATAAGTTTGGAAATAGCAGCAACAACATCTACCTCCATGACTTGAGAAGGAAAAGCAAGGTCATTAGGAACAACTAGAACACTATTTACAGGTTTAGTAGGTGTAGTGGTGGTGACTCTTACAACACTTTTAAAAACAATTGCTACCACATGAAGAGACTTTTCAATAGCACTTTGATAAATGATTATAGAAAAAATCTACATCTTGAATTTTTATCCTATTTTTAAAAGCAATGGGAAGACTTAGGCATGATGTTGGTTAATAATTAAGAGATAAAACTACAATAAAAGGGTGAAAACGTGGTAAAGTATACCAATTCGTGGTAAAAGTAGATTTGGAATCTTTTGCATTTTAAGCATTTTCATGCCATAAATTTTGGGGTGTACTTATCATATTAAATAAACCATTTATGATCATTGATCTTAACGTATGGGTGCATTCACAATAAAAGGAGCAAGTCAGCCCTAGGTGCAAGTCCTTTCTAAGGATTATGTTTTTTCAAGTTTGAAACATGGCTTCCATGTTTTAGATAGGGTCCATTATTGGATGATAGTGTCAATTTCAAAAGTTTAATTTACATGTGTTTCCATGAATTTTCGAACAATATGTAATTAAATTTTTTTTTATGATAAAATTTCAAATAAATCAAATGTGTAGATTTCAACAAAAGTCAACATGTCAATTTTTTAAAATAATATGTGTTTCAAACTTTCAATGATACATTATACATTAAGTTTATCAAACATACCTTTCTTTAACATCATTCCAAATGGAGCAAAACATGTTCATCCAAAAAACAAAAAAAAAGTTATATAACACATTCAATATTCATGAAAATGCAACCTTGCCTTTGCTTATACCCAAATATATGTTTTTTTGTTTTAGGAAGTTTTTCAAATTATGTAGTTTTAATGATCAAAATCACATTAAACATTAAAAAAAGACTATCATGGATAATAAAAATAAAGCATATATTCAAATTTGTAATGATATCATGCCCTCATAATTATCAATGTATGGTCATCCACAATTTTTCAAAATTAATGGTTTGGTTTTACATAAGATAAATGACATTCAAAATTTTAACACCCTGTACACATCAAACTATTCATTCCTTACTATAAATTTTATGACCAATGAAACATATCAAAATTTCAAAAAATTCATTTTAATGAAAATTCATAAGTATACAAACATTTTGAAAGTGATTTCATTAAATTATAATCCTTACAACTCATGTAATCATTTTTCAAAGTCATGGGGGTGCATGATTTTATGTGTGTACACACAATCCTTGGCTCTTTTTACTATGAACGCGCCTATATATTATTACTCTCAATAATTTATTTATTATTGAAATTTTATTACTTTGGTTGATATTGCACATTTTCCAAATCAAACAATTTAAATGATGTGTTACTAATGTTTGAGCCATTATGCACCTTGATACACATTTTTTGGAATTTGAATTTTTGGATTATGACAATGTGAAACCCCTCAAAAGTAAGTTTTGAATAAACTTAGATTTGGAATTCAAAACATGTTTTTTGATATGATATTCAAATACATTACATGTGCTTGATTCATTAAATCATGCCCCAAACCCTTTCAAAATGCAACATATGAGTAAAATATCCAAATTAAATTTTTTTGATCTATTTTCAATCTACTTTTTCACAAGAAGACAAATTGGCAAATTTTGCGAAACAAATTGAAAGTAGGTTTTTAAAAGGTTGATACAACTTTTGAAACTTTTGAAAACATCAACATATCACATTTGATGCCTTCATGTAGCTCAAAAGGACAATATCTTAAAACATCACTTATTTTTTAATTTACTTGTCACAAATTTATGTTTTTTTACTCGAGAGGACTACTTTTTTGGTATACTTTAGCATGCTTTCACCCAAATGTCAATAATGTAATAAGCAATGGCAAGAGGAAGTTTATCTTACATCAACAAGTCTATTCATGAAAAAAAGTTGACTTGGATGAAGGCGTATGTGGCCCGTGTTCTCATTTACTTCCAAAATAGACACCATATTACCTATAACAAAAAGGACCAAGATCAAATATATTTCTTGTTAACCCACCAAAAATGTTCATGTCATTGACAAAACCTTGGAAATGAAAAATATATCTTCATACATGGTGAAAACATGCATAAAAAAGAAACAAAAAAATCAATAATAGGAGCTACATAAAGAGTCCAACGACTTACTACTCAATAGTAGTAGTTGGGGGTGCTAAATATAGTCACCATGTTATGTTCATGTCCCATTAAAGACCACACATCCTTGTTGAATCCATGCAGGAATAATCATATCAACAAAGACAATTTATGCAACTTGTTCAGTAATAATGGCATGAGAAAACAAAAACCCAATCACATAGAAAACAAGCAGGTAATGTCCCTAGTTGTAATCTTCCATAACTAGTTGATGTGCACATGCCACCAACTTTAAATTGTGATTGAACTACTCTGAAATGTCCTAGACTCAACATTTCACTATTGCGTTAATAGTTCATTCCCCAAACATGTTTTTTAACACCTTCAATCACAACCAACTTGATAATTGTTTATCTTTTTGTGGTTCCTTCCCCATATGTCTCCACTTCCCATCCCCCACAAGGCCCACAAGGTGCTTGCATGGTCCAAGACACAGTTTTTTATGTAAACAACTTGGCTTTTTCTCTATTCATAATAGAAGTTTACTTGAGAAGCAACACTCGTGATGTCCAACACATATTTTCCCCATCATAATAGTCTCCTTAAAGGATATTATGAAGACATAAATAGACACTGTTAAAACATCACTTGATGTTGTCAGAACACACAAATTAAAGATCACAATGCAAAGCACAAATATAAGCACAATTAGTCCACAAACATCTAGAAGCCTTGAATGACATTCACACTAAACCTACATTAAAGTAGGTGAAAGTAGTTTTAATTGAACTACAATTTGATTTCACTTCTTATCAAAGAGTCAAAATGGAGACATAACCTTATGTTAATCCAAGGAAAGACTACTAATTAAATTAAATTTAAATAATTAAATTTTGTAGCAATCACTAGCAAATTTGAGTCAATTCAAAAAGGAAAGAATATCAAAGGTATAACCAACACCATGAGGTGAAATTCCCTAACCACAACGACCATCAGGATACTTGGAAAATATCAAACATGGGACCTTCATGTGGCACTTCCTACACTCAGTCTAGGTCACGAATGTGGTCCAGTGAATCAATGCTTGGGGACAGCCCTTCATGCAAACAAAAAATCTTAAACTCCACCTGAACCAACAAAGTTCCATTAGGTCAAACTTTCTCCACACTTTCTGATCTAGAAACCAATGACATATTGTAGAATTTTTCCACTCATGTGTACCATGTGGCACATCTGTGTCATCCTCAAACCTAAGAAAACATTTAGGATGAAAACCATAATTTCTAGTGCAATAGTACCCATCACAAAATTTTGATATCAAAGTTTTTTACCTATCAATCATTAGATAGAACAATCCATGTTCAAAATCTAAAAATGGACTTGGTTGGAACAACTTCAGCCAATAACTAGATATTAAAAGCATGGTCCAACTTACTACTAATAGTTGGCCAAGAACCAAAATTGTGGCAATTTGGTGCACATTTGTAAGGCTTCTTTAACCCCCTACTACAATAGACATGGAGTTGCATCCATGTCCAATACCAAAAAAAATCACTAACATATGAAGCATATCCCCACCTTGAGAATCATAAATAATCAAAACATGATAGTACATGCATAACAAACAATCATCTATGAAATAATTGTAGTTTTAGCACATGAGGTATTAAAGATTTTGCATGACGGAAAAGTCTAAGTTGTTGGATCTGAAATGGCACCAAAACTCTAAATTGTTTGATCTCTTTAGGTAATTTAAGAAAATTAGGGTATGATTTTACAAAATATTTTCTTCTACCAACACTTTTGACAAATTTTCGATGGCAGATAAAGCCAGTGGGACATGGATACACTTGAACACACCCCCCATTTTGCATAAATTATCTCACAAATTTCATGGTTTTGATTACATACATCCATGTCTGATATTCAAATTCGTTTGTAATGCATGATGTGATGAAGGAGCACCTCAGCTGAAAGATCAAGTTTTGTGAGAGCTTCCTTTACATGCCAACAAAATGGATATGCCTTTGGAATATATATGCCATAATCCACATCAATAAAGTTTGTTTTTGTTTTTATGTTGAGGTATTGAAAGTTACAAATGTGCTTTTGCAGTAGACCACATGAATGGGAAGTGTACAATAAGTTTTAGTTAACAAAGACACCATCCAATTTAATTTTGTTCCTAATGTACAAGATTCTGCACAAAGAACAATGTTTGGACCATCCAAACAACCCCTAAAACTTTGCATACAATGTTCAAATATTAGCAAGTTGTCAAAATGTTGCAACATAGATATGAATAAAAAGATTGAAGATTGTTACCAAATTCATAGAGTTGGAAAGGTTGTGAAGGTTGTTCGCTTTCAACATGGGTTGCTATTACTTCTTGAAAAAAACTCCTTAACAACTTTGATGATTTTGCAACAAAAACTTGCATGTTCAATGATCTAAAAAAGGAAGCATAAAATTAAATCAATGCAAACAACAATTGTACAAAGGAAAACTTACCCCAAACAACTTCAAATACAAGGGACATAGGATTGAAAGGATGCTTTCGCAAGGATCTTCAACTTTCTAAATGGTTTTCAAACTACCTTTTTCCTTCCTATCATTTGTGCTCTCCTTCACACTATTTTGTGTTTAATTTCACTCCTGTTTAGCATGATGGATTCTAGTCTACAAAGCTAATGGTAGAAGAAAGAGGAAATACTCCAGATACAAGTATTGTGAAGTATTTCATCAAAAGATTCACCATTGTTGTCATCGTCATTATCATCACTATTTTTAGTGGGTGCTAAAATCTTCTTTGTAGGGGCAGTTTTAGCTACCTTGACCACATTTATTGTTGACTTGGTCACTAATTTTGGTAGTTGTAGAAAACAAAGCAGACATGGAAATAAGCCAAAACTAACCAAAACATATGTCAGTTCTTTAATTTCAACTTGCACAAATAACACCAACAAAGAAAGCCATAGGAAAAGCCTAAAATATTTCAATCACACTTACCACCTTTTCTTCATCTAAATCCCTAGAAGATTCTTCAATCCTAGGGGGGGAATAACCTTTGTATCTCCTTTAGATTTCTTGGGGCATCAATGTGGTGATAAACACAATGAAATCAAACTCCTTTAAACTAAAATACATGGCATTTAGTGAGGTTTCTAGAATAACCATTCTAAATTCAACTACTATTCCATCACTGAAAAATTAATCAATTTGTATGCAAAACTTTTCCTAGAGATATCTATGAGTACACATAGGCAATGGAGAAGACGAAAATCATGCCATTGCAAGAGGGTAACACTAATAATCAAATGAAGAAAATAGCGAACCACCTCAACTACCTAATTACAGAATTCTTGTCGAAGTTGCCTTTGGAATTGTCTTTGGAATGGTCCAAGGACAACCATACAACTGGAATGGTCATGTAGAAGTGACATATGAATGTTTTCACAAAAAACCCCATATAAACCAACTCTTATGTCACTGGAATTTTGCCACATAAAAAAACAAAAACATTTTAATACATCAATTTCATTTCAACTGTTTCCAAAAACAATTTAGGGCATAATTTGCACTTTGCTGCATAAAGCAACAAAATTAACATATTTTATATCACATCATACATGGTGACACATTGTCGTCCATGTTGTTGTTTGAATGACACAATTTAGTCCCACTAGTATAATATTCATGTAGGGGTCATATAAATCCATGTAAAATAATGCATTCAATTTTAATAGAACAAAAATTGGACTCATTACCCTTTTTTAATTAGTCAAAACATAAATAATAAGTTGTTTCAATTTAAGCAATTTATTGATTATACAATTTATTGACTATCTAATCATTATAATTGCAACGTTAAGGCCATAAAAAAATATTTTTACAATATTACATGAAAGACTACTTACAAGAGATTTTGAAAAAGTTAGAAATAGGGACAACAAATGAAAAAAACTAAAATAAGGTTGTTTTGCAAAGTGATGAAATTTTACTTTGATTGAAAACTATTGGTGAACATTCAACAAGTGATGTATTAAAGAGGATATAAAATTCAAATAGATGTTCTAATAATTCTATCAATTGCCTTAATTATAGTCACTAAGTTTCATGCAAAAATGTCCAACAAAAGATGTAACCACTATTGAATTTTACATTTTTCAATTGGCAAACCATGTTAAATTTTGAAATGTTTGGTGCACTTATACAATAATTTTTAAAATATTTTTTGGGAACATTTGGATGAGTTTGAAATGAATCTAATGATTATAGAGTACCCAAAAACATTTTAAAATTGATGTAACTAGTGCTTTTGATGTTTAATTGACTTTTCAAATGATTTGAAATTGTATAAAAATGACATATATTTATGGGAAATTATATCCATATATTTCTAAATAAAATATAGTGCAACATCTTTTTGGGTCATAATCTTGAATTTTTTTCAAATGATTCCAAGAATATTTTCCTTGAATAATCAATCTAATTCTACCCTTTCATATTGGTTGGTTAATCCATTATTTTTAAGCATTGCAAAAAGGAGTTGGCAATGTGTCCTTTAAACATGTATTCACCCTTTTGTTGATTCTAAAAATCATAGATTTTTAATCCATGAACTTTGGTGACCCATTTCAATTAGCCACATCAATTTGATGAACAAACCCATTGCTTTGAAAGGAGTCACCCAAGTAGGCAACCTTAATTCTTGTTAGCATGTGTGAACCTTAGACTCAATTAGATTCTTGAGATATTTCAACACAAATTGTTTTCAAACTTGTAGTTACCCATTCAATTATATTTCACTAGTCATTAGGAATCATATTACAAGGCTTGATTGTAGTTTAATTAACATCTACACATTGGGGTATTATAACTTAAACTTGACTTTTACCCTAATCCTAAAACCTAAATCTAACCCCCAACAATAATCCTAAAACCTAAACCTAAAGCTTAATTTAATTTGAAACCTAACCCTAAGTTAAATATCAACCCTAAACCTAAAACCTAAACCTGAACTCTAAACTTAAACATGAACCCCACACATAATCCTTGATCCTAACACTAACTTTAAATCTTAAACCTTACAACCAAGGATTTATAAAACCTAAATTGTGTAACCATGAATTCACATAAACTTTCATCCCCAATTTGATGTCTTTAGTTTGGGTGACATTGTAAATAACATCAAAATGGAATAACAAATCAAGGACCAAAAAGGGTTCCATAGTTACGAAGACTTTATGAAATTCTTTAGTTTCCCTAACTACAAAAGTAATTTGTAAGGTAAACACACCCATTGTCAAACAATTATTCATATATTCCTCATTTCTTGTCCTTTTTTATTGATGATCATGGTAATGGGTGCATCAAGTGAAAGCCTACAATATTTTTTTGAACTATGAAAGCAATTAAACAACAAAGAAAAAACAAGAAGAAAATGAACATGTTCAAAGAATAAAATGCTTGAAAAAAATGCATGTTTTCCCCTTCCTCCCCCGCCCCCATATTTTCGAACCCATATTTTTTTTCTTTTTTCTTGAGCAATCTAAAAATACATGATGCACCAACTTGAGCTTTACATGGGGTAACACTCACAAATGGAGGATATGTATGAAATATAAAAAAGAGCTAGATGGGACACAACTCTAAAAATAAGGAAAAGTGATGAACCCTAGGAAGAGATGCCAAGAAATTTTTTAATTTTAAGTTGAAATGTCAAAAATGGTGCCAATATTAAGCCAAAATGCTAAAAAATATTCTAACATTGGGCCAAAATGTTGAAGCCAAAACATGTATTGCTTATTGTTAAATCTTCCAACCAAAATGCTCAACAAAACATTTGACTTAGAGTACATTTGTGTATGGATGGCCTAAGATTGTTGGCTTTTGATGTTTTTGGGAAATTTTCACCAATGGCCGGGGGGTTCCACACACCTTACTTCTCAACTCACAAACTTTTCTTCGACAAATGTAAGCCCAACATAAAAACAAAACTTGGAACATACTTTCAAAGTTTTAATGTCTTTAAGCCTTCATATTTCAAACCCTCAAACCTTCATATCTTTAGTCATCAATCCTTCATGTCTTTGGCTATCAATTTGTCATGTCCTAGTCCCTTGGGTTTTAATTAATGGTTTGTTTTTTTTGGGGGAAACTTTGGCATTGTGGATTTTTTAAAAAATAAATCTAGTGTGAATTACTCAAAGGGGTTTTTGGGAAAATTTCCACAAAAGTCACCATATAATAACGAAAAAAAACTTAGAAATCACCAAATTTAGACAATGAATTTTGATATATTAGTCATCAAAACTAGGCAAGATTCCAAAATATTTCTACTTTCTTGTATGACCTCTAGCCAAATTTGGCTCATTCCTCTTGTGGACGATCACTGCTCCAATTACTTAATTGAAAGAAAAGACTTGAAGACCTAAGATTCAATCCACATAGGATAAGACCCTTGTCTTAATGTCTTAGGCTTTTATGGGCATTGAATTTTAGACTTTCAAGTCATTTCCTAAGCTTTCAAGCCATTTAAAGGTTTAAGCTATTAGAAGTGTCAAGTCTTAAAATGTCAAATCTTAGGATGTCAAGTCTTGAGGTATAAGAACCGTTGTCCCTTGGCTTAAGTGACTCATCATAAACTTGCCCCTTCCATATATGTGTCTTTTACAACATTTCAACATGTGTTTAATGTTAAATGCTAATGAAATGTGATACAATCATTGATCTAATGTTGTATGCCATTGTAACATGTTGTGATGATTGATCATTATATCACAACATCATATCAACAAATTGATCAACATTTCATTAACACTTAATTTTTAACACATTGTTGTAACAACACATATACATGAAGGAGGCAAGTTTGTGATAGTTTGCCTTCTTATGACATCATAATGACCTCGACATATGTGCATATCGTGTTTTCAGGGTTTCCTACAAGGCACAATTCATTTGCCAGCTTGGAGTAGGAGTTTTCACCTAAGAAAATAGAGAAATTTTTCATAAACTAATTTAGGCCATTGTCGGTGTGCAAGAAAAGTTTGTGTAAGTGCATCTGAGCCCTCAGCCATTATGTTAGAGAAGGCATTACTATCAATGCCTTCCCTCCTTATCTTGGGCTTCACCTTCTTACAAGATGGAAGGCATTGATAGTAGTGCCTACCTCTATGTGTCTATCTCAAGGTTTGAATTCATTCATCTAGGCCACAAGAAACTAATCCAACTCTTTTTTCTAATCTATAAACACTCATAAAATGCAAGGCCCAATTCACCTCCCGCTTCATCCTAGGGCCCTTATTTTGAGAATGCCCCCATAACCTTAGGGCCTTACTCTACACATAATGTGCTCCAAGGTTTCTTGCCTTGTATATAAAACACACCTCCTCCACCGGAAAGATCATCTGTCAAGTGAAGGAGGCTTTTGCTACTTATCACATGCAGACCTTACACCATTTGAATTAAAAAACCTTTCATGCTTTTATGCCAGGGAAGCCCTTCTGGCTGCCAGGAGCTCCCCTAATTTCAGGCCTACACCCTTAGGCTACTGCCCTTGAGACTACAACCCTCAAGGCTACGGTCCTCTCGAGGCTTACGACCCTCGCATTAGTGGAGGCCCTGGAGATCGGCCCTTTCCCTATGGTTTCTAAGTATCTAGCGGACTGGGAACAATTCAGGACAGTTTGCAAGACTCAGAGGCAAAGGGGTTTTCAAAGAGTGTCGAGAGAGCTCAGGAGAATAGGATTCTGCAGTTGGATTTCTTTAGTTTCTGGAGAAGAAATCCATGGCCATGCTGCTGCGATCTCTGTTGCCCCGAGTCGGAATCCTATTACCTCCGGTGGGTTGTCCAAGGCTGATCCGATGTTTGTCGTCAGCAGCAGTGTGCCCGCCTGCCAGGGCCGCAGTGTATCACCAGCATGGGGCGCCCGACCACGTGCTCCAGTGTGTTCTCCCTCTCCGCATTTCTCATCCTACTTTGTGTTTTCATAGGGTTTAGGACCCCTAATTGGCCAGACATTTCTGTATACTAGGGAGACTTCCTGAATCCTTGTGCAATGCGTACCCAAGGTTCGTGCAAGCTTATTGGAAAAGATTGCTGCTGATGAATCACGCCTGAAATTGATAACAACCTGATGATGCACATGGATTGTGGAATGTGCACACATGCTCCAGCAAAGTGTGTAAATTGGGTCATTGAATTTGTGCAGATTGGTGGAGGTGGAGGGGCGTGAATTACTGGAAGGAGAGGTGTGTGTCAAGATGTTAGCAGCTCCTATCAACCCATCTGACATCAACCGCATTGAAGGTACATATTCCCAGAGGTTTTACAGCAGTTTGCATTCACTAAAACCCTAAAACCTCAAGTGCAAAACCCTGCAACCCTAAAACCTCGAGAACAAAAGCCTTCATTCTCAATTTAGTATCCTCATTTGCTCTCCATGTGCTGTTTCTGAATTCACATTGGAATTTGCAAGCACACTGGGGGAGTCAATGAGTCAGGTGGTGCTTTAATTGTGCAGGTGTATATCCCATGCGGCCACCTGTGCCTGCAGTAGGAGGTACCGAGGGTGTTGGAGTTGTAGTGTCTGTTGCCCCAGGGGTATCAAAGCTCAAGGTTAATGATTGGGTTATTCCATCACATCCTCATATTGGTGTGTCTATCCTCTTTGTTGCAATCTTTGATTGTTTTTGTAGCAACTCATGTTAGCTAGCAGCTAAAATGTTCAAGTGTTTCAAGAATTCCTAGCTTGATTGTTAGTCAACTTCCTCTTGGTGAATAATGTGATTAACTAAGGTTCTGTGGATATGTATAACAAAACTGTTCCAGAGTACTTCCTGTGCACTCACATAGACCAAAAGTTTTCTAGTTGTAAACTTTGCAGGAATTTCACTACATAATCTGCAAGCAAAAGTGTCTTTGGCATGCTTTGCTCAGTTCTTTGTGGGCTCTACAAGTGTTTATTATAGTATCCACATGAGCAAAGAAAATTTACACACAGCTGCTGAGAGCACAGGAACATGGAGGACTTACATTGCCAAGGAAGAAAGTGCATGGTGTCTAGTGGCAAAAGATGTTCCTGGAAAGTATGCAGCCACTGTCTCTGTCAATCCATGTACAGCACTCCGGATGTTGCAGGATATTGTTGACCTAAAACCTGGTTTGCTTTCATCTCTCACTCTAATTTTAACTTTTGAGTAATAGCTATATTGTGCTTTCAATTTGGTTCTGTGTTGATCCAAATAACTAGAGGGAGAGCTTCTTCAGTAGCACATGAAAGACAGTTTGACATAAATTACAATGGAGTGTAGGCTGCTGTGTAGCACCCCTGCTGAAGGGAGTGTTTTGTGGATGGTCAATCTCAGGGGCCTCTGTTGTCCAGAATGGGGCAACAAGCATGGTGGGCCAATGTGTTATCCAGTTAGCCCGTATAAATGATTTGCACACCATCAACCTTATCAGAGATAGGTATGTTGGCTCTTTCTCTCTTTTAAACTGGTAGAGCAGTCTTGGTCACAAAGCTATAGCAAGAAAAGTTTGTACAGTTTGTACCACCTATGTTTTCATTGAAGTGATGATAAAAATTTGAGAATTTGGGGCTGCAAAGAGAAGGATAGTTATAAACTTAAGTTAGTTCCCAAAAGCTTGGTAGGAAGTAGACCACATCTACATACAAAAAAAAAAACTAAATCATTTTTGTAATTTTTAATGACCTTTTGGCACTTAGAAGGCAATAGTACTAGACTGGGAGGCCCTTGAAATCCTTGAGTCCTTACATGTTTATAGAAGGGATTTAGACATCTCAAAACTATTCAAGTAACCTTGCCCACCGATTGTAACATATATCAATTATATGATTAACCAAACATCTTCATTGTTTACCAAAAATATTGTGTTAACCTGGACTACCAGAGGATAAAGGAAAGAGGTAAGATCAACAAGTCCAATCCTGTTCATGGTTCCTGTTGTGATACCCTGATTGTTATGTACCCAGTTGCAGTTTGCTCAGTCAAAACACAAGAAATCATAAGAGGAGCACAACAATTTTGTGTTGCTGTTTCCAGGCCAGACCTTGATAGTGTGAAGGAAAGACTTAAGGCTTTGGGTGCTGACTATGTGCTTACTGAAGAAGAGTTGGGCTCTCTTGACAAAAAGACATTGGTAGGGTAAGCTGGCAGCCATAAACCCAAATAGCAGGATCTAGATACTTTGCAAAGTCCTTCAAGTCACAAGCAGGGTTGGCAGTATTTTTTGTATCTAGCTTTTGGAGAAGGCATGCGTCATTGGCTCATAAAGGGGGATTCAATTTCAGTGATTGACTTTTTTTTTTGTTGGCTTTGTTCTTGAAGGCTGGACAAGCTCAAGCTAAACTTGGTCTTAACTGTGTTGGTGGATCAGCTGCTACAGCAGTTATGAAGCTGCTTGGGTAAAATTATCCTCAAAGTGAAATGCCCATCAAACCCAGCAGTGTTATATAATGTTGTGAGGAGTCTCTGAGAAAGATCTGAGGCCTTGCAGAAAATGTCTAGCATAATTTGATATTATGTTAAAAGCCACAACCTTGACTTTTAGCCCTAAAAAGGCACAGAATTCTCTAAATGACATATTTATGTATGCTATGCATGCTGTGCTGATGGAAGTTATTATGAGTTAGAAACTGACCAAAGAATGTATCATGATATAATGGAGCTTAGAGGTTGGAAACTCCATCCCCCACTTGATCTTAGTGCATGAGCACCTGACGTATGCGTCAAAGGGATATTTCTTTCAATATTTGTTGCCAAATTGCAGGGAAGGGGGAGTCATGGTGACATATGGAGGAATGGCAAAAAAGCCCATCACTCTATCTACTGGACCACTGATTTTCAAGGTATTCAACTTTCTAATGGTAACCTCAACCAGAATGTAAGGCATCCAAAAGCATTCAGGGACATGTGATCAAGTCTTTGATAGGGTGTCAGTTTTCTGTATAGGAATTACTAGAGTCTGAGACATCACTCCCTACTTAGGTTGAGCTTTTCAACACAGCTAAGATGATGCAAACGATATATCATAGGTCCAGTGAGGAGTGATGGGGCTGTGATGGCTTCCTCTTCCTAGATGGTTGTAAGCCCTCCTATTCTAATTCTGTTTAGGGTTGCAGGATCTCCGGCTGCAGGGATTTTGGCTTGGGAAGTGGAAATCAAATCATAGTGATGAAGAATTTTCAACCATGGTCAACTATTTGCTTCAACTAGTTTGTGATGGCAAGCTTCAATATGCGTATGTTTCTCATTACTTATGATTACTTCTGCTGTATACAATTTCTCCCTAATTGCCTTGATGCACGAGTTATTTGGGCTAAGTGATATTTACAGACTACAATCTCCAAGAGGCCACAGATGGAAATTCTCTGAGCAGCCTTTTAATGCAAGTGAAGAGTCTCACTGCATTGTTTGTGCATTGCACTTATCAAAAGCCACTTTATGTCTGGAACAATAATGGCAGTGTGGGATTGGATTGGCTCACAGAATGGATGAAGTTCAGTTCTCTGATTTTGATACAGCTCTACAAAAGGCGTTGGGTCGACAAGGGAGTGCTCTGAAGCAAGTCCTTATTTTCAATTAAAGCATTCTGCTGCATCAGCTCCCATCCAAAGCACAGGACTCTTCCAAACTGAAATTTGTGCAATTTATGCAATGCTCATGATATTTCACCTACTCTAAACTTCAGCAACACTAACTGCCTGCTTGTGATTTGCATTGTCAACTGAATATGCAAAAGCTAGCTACATTGTACATTCTGCTAGAAACTTTATACAAGTAATGTTCTAATATCCAGCTTCCTTTCCTCGTCAATGTTCAGCATTTCAGAATGAAGTGGTGTATAAAGTATAATGTGTAGAACATGGTTGTCACGAAAGTGGCATATTTGTGTGAAGGCAATAGCAAAATAAATCTCAAGCTCTAATCAGAGAGCATGGAAGGAAATAACCTCAGATTAAGGAAAAGTTCAAGAACAAATCTGTGAATGTGTTCTAGTTGTGTGGTGGTATTCGTTTTCAAAAGCTTGTGCACTAGTCCAATGCAAATTGATGAGATTGTTTGACCCTACCAGCAGTCCATTTTCTGGAAGTACTGCACTACCTCAGGACTCCCAAGAGTTTCTTTTTAGTACTCAAAATATAAACATTTCAGGAATTGTTAGCATGAGTCTGCACTCTTCTCTGGCATTGAGACACAAAATATTTGCCTTGCATTTACCCATCTAAAAGACATTTGGGAGTGTGACCAATTGGCAGTGGGAAGTTGAGAGTTTACAGGTCTACCAATTAGCCTTTCATAATTCACAGATTATACTCCACATGAAACATCTCTTAGAGAATCTCAATAGTACTATGTCATGCCAAATACAGAAAAGCAGTGATTTTGTTTCTTTATCTCATTAAGCCACTGTGATTGAGCTCCATCATCCTTCCACATGAATAGCTGCTCTTGGTCAACAGCCCTTAACATTCATTTCAACAGTTTCAAACTAGGAAGTAGAAACCAATTTGAATTCCATTGGATCACATTTTCTTTTTCTCTCACTTCAATTCAAAGAACACAAAAGACTGATTTTCCTCATAAACACTCAACTTTCTGCTGACCTCTACTCCAAACACACTTTGAGAACAACATTTCTCGCAGCTCTTGTCAAATCAATCATCTAATAGTAGGTACCCACGCGACACAATGACAAAGACGAAAGAAATGCCTTTACAGCAAGAGTTTCAACAAATTACATGATGCAGCAGCATTTGTGGAGAAATGGCACTCATGATCAGGCCCTCAAATTTCCTCGATCTCGTCGATTGCAAAGTTGTTAGTGGAGATCCCGGCGTAATTTACAGTGCTGAACCTCACCACCACTGGATATCGCACTCCGGGTTGCTGCACCAGCCGACACACAAAATCGAGTTAGTAGAGAACGGATCAAGGAAGCAAAAAAAATTTCCCCGGCTAAGTTTGTAATCGTTCGGGACTATTCTCAGAAAACTCCTCGAGAAAAGACTGCATAACCGATCCTTGAGAAAACGGTTTTCGAAATTCTTTCAAACGAGGCCATCTTCTTGATGAACCATCTATTCTGTTTTCACTTCTGGAACTACAATCTATGTAGGTTGGACAGCACCGCCGACCAATATTGTAAGATTGGCGATGCTGAAGCGACGGACTAATTCCAGTCCAGAAAAAGTCGCATTGTAATTACACAGGAGATTTACACTACGACCTCCTCTGTCTAGTCCGTGAAGTGTGTTAAACCCCTGCAACTGGATTCCTCAGAAGTACACTACACTGACGTGACCTCTGCCGCCTCCACTCTATGTATGTCCTCGTCTTATCTTGCTCTCTGATCCAGCAGCAACGTATCAGACACAACAGATTCCTGAAGAGTAGATCGGATGCAAACCTGATCAACAGCAACAACGGCGCCAACTTGGAGGTACCAGTACGACTCCTTCCTGAGAATCTTCACCTGCGCACCTCTTTTCGGACCGATAGGAGCCGGCTTCTCCTTCTCGGTCTCCACTGCAACAGGCGTCGCGTCCGTGCTAGCTCTAAGCGATAGCTGGCGAACGGCCCGAGCCGGGAGACTCGCAGCTTTGGGAGATCTCCATTGCACTCTTGCCGGAAACATGCTGTTGCTGCGCACGCAAGCTGTCGACATGGCCGATGCAGTCCCTGCCACCACTGCCACAGTGCTCGAAGCCATTTTCTTGGAATTCCCTGAACTCAAAAAGATTACAACTGAGATTTTTTATAATTTTTTATAAAAAAAACTCAGGTTGAGAGAAGGTGAGCAACGAGGGAAAAAACAATAACAAATAGCAACAACAACAACGTTTCCAAAGATTTGTTGCAGAACACACAACAGTCTCGACAAGCACCACGACGACAGTACAGTACGCGCTTGTTCTTCTTCTTCAGGGAAGAAGCTACAAAACGGCAGAGAAGACGACGATGACGACGACGGTCTGCCCCAGAAGAGACGATGTTCATCCGGGCAGATCGGGCAGACATCCGGGCAATCAAAAAAGGACCTTCCAAGCATGTGATTTCTTGAACTTTCTGGAGCATTTGAGGTACGGGCAGAAAGAGCGGGTAGGATTAGATAAGCAGAAACCCGGCCTTATCAGGATGGGTGGGAAAGGGGTGGTGTGATTGGCCAGTAATGGATGGAAGAGAACTCCCACCAATACAGCCCAGTGGAGTGATGATGGAAAGCTCTGGGCCGTCGATGAGTCGGATTGCGGATCTGACGCTCACCTGGATGCAGCTGGATATGATCCGACGGTGCCAAGTGGAAGATGGACGAAAACGGAGAAAGGGGCCCAAAAAAAGGCTCCTTTTTTTATCCTCTTGTGTGTCCTCCCTCTCTTCCCACATCTTTTCAAAATATGTCCATAATACCCCAGTACCTACCTGGGCCAGTTTGACACTAATTATACTGGGGGCTGCGAATTACCAGTGATGATCAACTATTTTATTTTATTTTATTCATATGGTTTTTAATAACTCATTATTATTTATGTCAATTGTCTAATTTTAATTTCAATTATTGTATATTTCATGGACATGAAAAAGGCACATTTAAATATTTTTTTCACATCCATTGTAACCAAAAAGGAGGGATCCAAAGAAACGGAGAGGACACAACACTAACCAAACCTCTCCGGACGCTGCCGCGCTCTGACAGAGCGCGCACAATGCAATTCCACAACTATGCAATATACAATTCAAATGAAATGGATCTCAGAAGCAAAATTCTATAATTCTCATTACACACAATGTTTCATACAGAACTCACTCTTCTGCTTCCTCACAATTACTATCTCGATTGCCTGCTCCTAAACTCTCATTAAGCTCTTCTAGATCAAGGAGCCGGAAATCTCTCAGGTCACTAATCGCAGCGGAAAAAGAGAGCGACCAGACTAGCGTTCTCTAAGTTCCTCGATTCTTCAGCCAAAAACCTAGTCATGATCCCCCACCGATCCTCCTCCTCTCTACATCCCTGGATCCAACGTCCCTTGCAAGCTTCCTCCTCCTCGCTTTCCTCACCAACGGCTTTCCTCCATCCCTAATCAATGTGGCGCCGCTCCTCTTCATCAAACGCGCCGCCATCTTCCTGTCCTCACACCCCACACAGACAGACC
>Ga0116227_10002943_pt1 | contig 38250 bp, 19 predicted proteins | sample S1TSphgellanicum_FD_89693 | JGI IMG/M metagenome (GOLD analysis project Ga0116227, IMG submission 89693) | Host-associated microbial communities from peat moss isolated from Minnesota, USA - S1T2_Fb - Sphagnum magellanicum MG | ecosystem: Host-associated > Plants > Peat moss > Unclassified...
GGATCAGATGTTGTTTAAGGAGGGGATAAATTTAGTTGTGTTGGGTGGTGGGGTGGGGGGGGGGGGGGGGGGAGGGGGGGGGGGGGGGAGGGGGGGGGGTGATGTTTGGGGGCCACCGTCGGGAAATGCGTAGAAGCAGACTCCAGAGTGGGTCGCTGTTTTCTTCACACGGGAAAGAAGAAATTGCAACACAGCTCGTTTCAAAGCGCGCCTTCCTCCTTTCCTCGCTCGCTCGTCGTCCGCTCGTCGTCACGGCGCTGTTGCTGCAGTCGTTTTGCGATTTTTGTGCTTTTGGACTTTTTGGTGCGCCCTTGGATTCTTCTTCTTCACTTTGCTGCTGTTCTCGTTGTTGTAGTGACAAAACTGGAGAGTGAGTGAGTGAGTGAGGACGAAAAAATTAACAAAGTCTGGTGGTAAAGGTTTTAGAAGGGAGTCGTGAAAGGAGAACAGAAGACGGTTGCGGAGTGCAGTTGCTGCTTGCTGGCGCGAGATCCTTACTTGCGGGTGAGCTAGCGCTTGCTCTGCTTGCTCCTGGCGCTTGCATTATTGAGTTTGCAGCAGGACCGACGACCGATACACTCTCGGCATCGTTTGAAGAAGAAGACCTAGAAGGAGAAGGAAGGTATATGTGAAGGGACTGAGTTTTCTTCTCCTTTCGAGGTCGGGGAACTGGGGGAGGGCCAGGGGGAAAATACGACAATGGACAGTCGAGAAACCTAGAGTAGAAACATTGTGCATTTTGTCTGCCTTCTTCTTCTGGCTACGGATATTGGAAGCTTTCTGTGCTTGTTTTGTTTGTTATTTTTCCGGTGCTTGCTTGCCTGTTTTGGAATAAGCAAAAACCATAATTGAGGGTCTAGAGTTATAATAATGGCAATTGAAGTGGCCAGAGTACATGGTCTCATCTGTTCCAACATCGAAGATAGTCTCCTCTTGAACAATGCGATGATGATGGTGAGACCAGGAGAGGAACCACTAGTAGTCGGAGCCGGCGGCGGCGGGGAGGAGTTGCAGGAGATGCATCGAGGTTTAGGACGAGGAGTTTGGAGCTGCTTGCCATCTCCTATCCGCATCGCATATGAGCCCTCTCTCTATGGTCAGTCGCCTGAGGCTTCTTCCTCTGTTTCGTGGCCACTGGATTCCTCCGCTTCTTCAACGGAGACAGAAAGCGATGATGATGATAATGAACTCTTTGCAAGTCTCGCTGAGGAGATTGCGCACTCCATCATGTTAGCTGATGATGATAAAAGCCACCCCGCCGAAAAGGAGAATAACGCAGCAGCTGGAGAATTGAAGTGTACGCACGACCTCGCAAGCAGGATAATGGGAGGGAGCTGGTTCTCAGCAGCAGGAGGTGCAGCAAACGCCCAGAACGGCTCCAAGGAATCTTCTCATGTTTCGTCGCAAGTGTCTTCCCCTATTACAACCCCCTTGTCAAAACAAAGCGATGCCTGGGACTTGCTGCACCCAGCCGCAGGTGAAGTTGTGAGTTTGAAGACAAATGACCGAAGAAGAGCACTGATGATACCACAGGCACGGATGGTGCAGCAACAGGCTCATCAGGTGCAAGAACAGGCTCAAGCACAGTGGAAGCTTGAGTCTGTTCGAATGCCAGTGCCTGGAATGCCTTTCATTGACGTTAAGGGCTCTGAAAGTAGTGCATGTTTACGAAACACCACCACCAATGTAGTGGCCAGTATGTCTAAAGTTCTGAGCCCCAGGGACAGGCCTGCTGCTGCAGGACGTCATCGGCAGCACAGTTGGAGTTCTCTGGGAAGAGATGAGCACCGGAAGCCCTGTTGGAACCAGGTGTGTGAAACTGAAGTCTTTCAGATCTCTTTTACTTGAAATATTTCCTCGTTTGCAGCATTGTGTTATCTCCCTGGCAATAAGCAGATTGTTGATCCTGCTTCACTTCACAAACCTTAGTTTTTCCCCCTAGTTCCTGCCTTTGTCTTGACCTGCTTTGTGTGTTTGCATGACTGTTCACCTCTCAATGTTGTTTAATAGCCTGATTTTTGTGCTTGCAACTTTGGGAGCAGTTTCAAGCAGGCAAGACCCACTCACCAACAAGCTGGGCACAGCAGAGCAGGCAGCCATCCCAACAGCTGCAGCAGCAGCAGCAGAGTTGTCTTGGAAGTCAAAATGGCAGTAGCTATGACCCGAGCTGTAATGCAGTACAACAGAGTGCTGCAGCAGCCGGTTATGGGGTACCAGCAGTCTTCTTTGGAACTGGTCGAATTGGTCGGGAGTCCAGTGGCACTGGTGTCTTCCTTCCCCGGTCTCTTGGAAATGCATCAGACAAGTGCAAGCCATGTATGTTTTTCTTTTGGCTGGGACTGAAAAACCTCACATTGTTTTCAGAACTCTGTGTTGGATTGCTACATTGGGTCCCTTGTAGAAGTTTCTACATATTCTGAGTATTTCTTCTGTACTATTGTGGTTTACTGTATTGAAGGGTAAAGCTCTCTGTTCAAATGAGCTCTTTGTCCCCCTGCAGCTTCAACTGTGCTGCTCCCTTTCTGCTCAGTTCAAGTTCATAACTTGAATGTTGGGGACATACTAGTCCATTCATTGTTTCCTGCCCACCCTACCAATAACAACATTCTTGTCTGTGCATCTTGCAATCCACTATGAAACTAATAGTTTCTAAGAAACTAGGAGATTGGGACCACACTAATTTAAAGAAGAAAGTTCATTACATGTTTGCCTGCAACCTTACCCAAGTCAATACTTATCACTGTCCTTGCAGTACAGGGTTGATAATCTGATGAATTTTTTGTGTGTTTTCTCCTCAGGTTATCTTGCATCAAAGCCTTTGTCTCCAACACTGTCCTCACAGCTGGAAATGTCTCAACCTGGATCACTGAGAATACGTCACAATGATCATGTATGGCCTCCACCAGACAGGAAGCTTCAGGCACCTTTGCTACGTCAGGCTGCTCCAGCAGAGCTACACCTTCCAAATGAATGGATTTATTAGATTTGTATGTTCATGATGCTGACACCAATTAATAACATAATACCTGTTCAATTACAGCCCTTACTGTTTCTCAAAGGTCTTGAGATTCTTGTCCTGAGATTCTTGCACACTGGAAGGTTATGTGTGCCAAAATTAAAGCACTCTCATAGGGTCCTACAATTATGAATAGCTGCACTGACTCCTGGGCTGAGTACATCTATTGTAATATACAAACAAAATGCACAGGTGTACAACTAAAAAATAAGTTGCATCCTTTCCTCTCTTAGATCTGAACTAACTGATTATATAGTAGTGCCCAGCAGTCTCTAAAAATCTGTTACAACAGAGGTATGACCTTCTGCAGACAGTTCTATGTTTTAGTTACACAAAGTAAAGTATGGTTCAGTAAAATGGCATGATTTTCAAAGATCTTCCTTGAGCACACCAACTTGTTGTCCTGACCAAAGTGGTTTTTGCACCTGCTTGTGAATTGTTTTGTCATTCCTTGTACTTGTTTAATTCTTTGAGCTGATGATCTTGGTGCAATGGTGCATATTAACTAAGGGATTTCAGAATTGAAGATCCTGAAAATCAAGCCTCAAGTTTTTTGGTTTTCCTTAGGAGTTGGACTTTATCTTGAGTCAGCGGTGGCCCTGTGAAGATCCAAAATATATCTTTACCTTTGAGGACTTTGTCTTGATAATCTCCTAAACCTCTGACCATCTGCTGTCACACTTGTGATTTGAGGACATTTTCATTTGATTTTGGCCTGAAAAGGGGTGGGTGTGGGATTTAGAGGTCAGGTGATGGGTGCTGTTCTAGTCAGTTCATTTTTTATGTTTGATTTGGTTGGAGATCTGGCCATTGGATTAGATCAGACATCATCAGTTGTCGGAAAATTTCAGACAGATTTTGTTGAGGCCATGAGAAGGACCAACTACTGGATCTTTTGTTGCAGGCTGTTTTTTGTTGTTGGATTGGCTGTTTTTGTGGACAATTTCATTCATGAAGGGTGAAATTGGTTATGTGCAATTTTTTGTGGTGTATGCCCAGAAACAAACTAGTGTCTAAATGAATGCTCAGTTCACTGTTTTTGTTTCATTCCATGAAAATAATTCCATTCTACAGATCAGGTTTTTTGTTGCATTTCCTGCAAATGCTTCCATTCAACAGAGGGCTGAAAAGAGTAATCAATTGTTGCTATATGCATTGAAAGTATTGTTTCACCTGCACAATGACAAGCTTATTCAATTGGTAGAAGAAAAATGCTTAACCCCTTTGTGATTCAAGAGGCCTGAAATGGGCTGATTTTACAAAACAAAGTGATAGTGTAATGAAGTTTTCCAAAATGTTTCTACAAATCTTGACCTCTTTCAATTTGGCATTGAAAGTTTTCGGAAGGAAGGTTGCCGCATAACTACAATAGTTTAGTTTCAAAGGACCCTTTCAACAGATTACATTCCACAGACCTAATAGTGGACATATTTCAAACAAACTACAAATTTTCTTAGTCATAAGATGATTATGGTTAATTGTAATAACCTCAGATGTGTTTTTGGGTATCATAGGATTAAAAAAAAATGAAAAAAATTGTGCCAGTTATTAGTACATGATGTAAGGCCTTCAAGGGAGGCTGTTACCAAAACTTGGGCAATGCTTGAGTCTGACTCACATAGACCATTATTCTCGTAGCACCCTCCCATTAAGACCTTACCTATCACAAAATACTCATATGAACAATTCCTTATAGTCAAATGTTTATGACAAATGTGTTAATCGGAGAACTACATAGAAAGTTATGTACTCACAAGTGGAGGATAATGACTTAATTTCCTAAACCCTATTTCTATCTTTTAAAGAATCTATGCAGTTTTTTTTTGGGCTTTGCCTACCAAGGCAAGAATATTGTGTTTAGACTCATTCTAGAGTATAGTAGCTTAAGGGACTTTGGCCCCTGTGTAGTAGGTCTATTTTGATACGAGGATTTTTGAAAGATGATATTTTCACTTGTGTTGAAACTTGAGATTAGTTATAGAGTTATAATGTATCTTGAAGGATTTTAGTTTCTTTTAGAGGATTTTTTGGAAGATTATAAATTTGCATGGTGAAATATTTGAATTTTCATAATTCTTCTTTTGCATTAAGATACTTTACAATGCAAATGGCAAGGCCACAGTGTGTCACACCCTTTGTTGGTTAATTATGTGTAACAAATCTATGCAGAGAAAGCTCCACAAGAATACTCCCGAGTTAACACAATGAATGTCAAGTGCAATCATAACCAGTCTTAAGGTGGATTCAGACTTGCCAGTAAGTCATCCATAACTCAATGTTACGAGTTCTTAACATTGAGTTACGGATGACTTATCATCAAGTGTGAATCCACCTTTAGACAGGAACCATTCATGTAATATAGACGGATATTGATTTTGGTATCAAAGAAGCAACTAGATTGATATGACTTGAAGCAATCCTAGGCCTGGCACCAATACCTGCCTAGTAGGGATATGAGGTACTGGAGCCCAAAATGGTGTCAACAGAAATTTTATAAACATGGAATGAACGGCTCATGACCTAGTCTAAAGCAGATCAATTTAAGGTTTGGGAAGGAGGTGCATTGAAGACTTGTCCCCTTCCTAAAGATGGAAACTCTTTGAACATTTTTTATTTGAACATTGATTTATGGAGACACCTGAGAGACGGTGGTTTGCTTTGCATGTTGATTGTTGTTTACTTGTTTTTGGTTGTTTCACAAATGTGATCATTGTTGCCAGAGATGAGGAGATGGGAGCAAATTTATTGTGGATGGAGAAGGAAGGAAGGAGGGCAGTTGTGTGGAAGAGAAAGCACGAGAAGGAAGATAAAAGGGGGAAACTGGAAGCATTGGAAGAGGAGCTCTCAGCATTCTGGAAGTTAAGCTCTTAGTGAATGGTTGTGGACAATAGCTTTAGGACTTTGGAAGCTAAGTTTTTTGGAAAAAGAGCAGGATAGCCAAATGTGTTAGAGTGTTAGGAAGGTTGATGAGGAAAATACAGACTTGAACTTTGAAATTTGCTCATGTCTTCTTCTTCCACTGCACATGGGAGCAGGAAATTAAGTCTGAGGCTGTATCACATATGAATAACAAGGAGATTGTGGAAAATGATGCAATCACTAGTATGTCGAAGTCTTGTTAGGGTGCATGTAGAGGGAAATGTGAATATGCAGTGAGGATCACTTCAGTTATCCCAGTGAGAGCCAACCATTTTATCTCAGCAGAATTTCAAGAAACCTCAATAGGGGTATCCCTAGGTGGGAGTAAGTTACAGCAACAATTGAGACCATGGGTGGACACAGAATCATGAATTAGAGGGTTTCTGGGGAGTTGCTGTGGTTTGCAACATACTTGGGTGGGTGGTCTTTGGGGCTCGATCTCTGGGGAGGAGTCTGCAAATGCCAAATATCTATACTTCATGAACTGCATATAGGGTTTGGGTTGGGAGCTCCAATGACATCGCAGAATGCTGAGGGGGCTAATCCCATACACAGTCTCCAGATTTACAAGTTGAGACAAAACCATGTTGTTTTGATGATAGCCACTTTGTGAGGACAAGCATTTCAAGTGTGGGTTGATGCAACATAACCTAGGAGGGTGTTATTATGGTGATTGTTTGTGTAATGACTGCAAGGTTGCCAAATAAAGCATGTTATTGTAGTGCTTTTTATCCCACTCTTTTTTGGTTCCAGTACAACCAGCTTCATACCGATACCTGCCTGGTAGGGGGCCTGATGTGATAGGTACCAAGTTCATATCAGGGCTGTACCACATCATGGCTTTATCACATCTCACTCAGCATGTAAATAAATCTTCTTTTCACTTGCTAAGCACTGAAATGTTGAGAAACATTGAGAGAGAGTGTTCAGAGGAGCTTAATTGGCATCCCTAGAGAATCACACAGGCAGTGAACGACCCTTGCTGAAACTTGACATTAGAAAACTTAAGAATCAATTGCACTGAGGTTTCAGAGAAAAGAAAAGAGAACTCCGGTGGAAATTTTTTTGGAGATACAGTAATCTTACTTGGGACTTTTGAGGAAAAGAATAATCTGGAAGAATTGGAGTATTACAAGTGATGCTTGACCTTAACAGGGTGCAAGGAGATGCTGCTTATGCATAAGTTCAATGATGGCTTGTTGAGTGCATCATTCAAGCTTCTTGGGCTACTTACAGATGCAATCTCCATGATAACTGTTTAGCTTAACACTTCAGACATCAGTTTTGCTCCTAAATCTTCCAATTTGTCTGGTTTGCTATATGCACATTCTGGGAAAAGGAAATCCAAGGGTTGTCAGAATCCGGGGATGAAAGTGTTGAGGAAAATAAATTAAAAAAATTTGGGCTTTTTAGTAAACCTTATAGTGTTGTTGTTGCACACTAATGACAATAAACATGATCTGTCTCTTCTGGGGGTTGTTCGTAGTTGCTTAAACTTCCTCAATACTTGAGTCCTTACTTTACAATTCAACCTTCTCTCAGTTTCAAATCCGTGCAAACACATCAGCTCCATATCAAAAGCATCACCCCTAAGACTTGATGCATAACTAGATCACAGTTGTGATTAGAGCATTCTCCACTACAATGAGTTAAAATGCCCCTGCAATGGCAACCTGAGGAAAGACATGGCGCAGCGGTTGGTCCCCACCAAGAATGATCTATTTCATCTTCTCTCCTGGGTCACAGAGGGAAGGTTGGGATATTGGAACCATGGGCTGAAAAACTGTGGGCACCAGGGATTCTAGAATTGCACAGCTTTTCATGGAATAGAAGGCTTGCAAAGATATGTCAAGGCTGGGCAACATGAGATGACAATTGAGCTTTTCCAAGAAATGCAAACAAAAGGGCATGAGTCCAACAGATTCACTTTTGTCAAATCAGCATATACTAAATCCATATGCCAATTTATGAGTACTCCAAGAGAGCAGGTGCTCTCATGAACAGATAATTCATCAAAGTGGTTCTGAGGGTGATGTCTTTGTGGGATGTACCCCAGTATGCCAAATGTGAGCATGGAGGATGCTCAGAATGTTCAACAAGATGCCATCTCAAGATGTGGCCACTTGGAATACAATGATATTGGGATATGTGAAATGTGAACAAGCCCAGAATGCACTGGAACTAATGTTGACAAATGCAACATACTGGAAGGTGTGCGGCAAGGCTCTTTAAAAACTTTAGTGGGGGTTAGTGAATGCATACATGTGCTAGTGTAGTTGCACTTGGAGAGGGCGGATGCACCCATATAAGCAGATCATTCAAAGTGGATGGAATTCAGATGCATTATTGTTGGTAACCGCGATTTGAATGATTTTGTTTGCTCTGCCCACAGGGAAGAGACTATGTGTAGGATCTTGGGGTAAATTTTTTTTGCTCAAGCCTGAACCAATGTGTGGATGACAGCTGGAAACCTACATGTACTCTAAGGCGGTTTTTTTGGTTTAGCCCTTTGTACATCTGACGGAAGGGCAGGGCAGGGACATTTGGTGCATGCATGTAGAAGAGAAGTTCAAGATCCAATAAGGGAAATTTGAAGGTGCAATTCAAGGCAGAGTCATTACCTCAGGTACCCACCAAGCTGGTGGTGCCTACTGGTGCAAGGCTGGTATTGCCTCAGGTCATACCAGCCTGGTATGGGTCCTTTATACCAGGGCACATACCCGTGCGCATACCCAAATAGCAGTCCAACCCAGGAATAAAACCCTAGATGAATAAGGACCTTCAAGATTCATGACTTAGAAAATTGTGGGCATTCTTATAAATGAGCACAATTTAGAACTTTGGGAACAAACCAAAAGAGCTAGGGAACAATAGTCAATCAAACAAGCACTACTCTAGAATAGAGAAACCAGGCTTAGTCAGATGAAATTGTGGGGTGATTATTCAAATGTTTGAAAAGAATGGCCCTCCACTTGTGAAGTGAACTTGTGAAAGGACTTTGAGATGCCTTAACATAAGTGAAAGTGATTGGCATTAGATGTCAAACTAACTTGAGGCAGTGATTTTTTTTTTGGGTGTGAAATTTCATCAAAATGCAAAAAATAAATATGAAAAGGGAATATTCTATCCCAATATTCTCTCTTTTTTTGAGATTTTTTCACCACATTTGAAGGAAAATGATGTTTTTGAAAATTTCAAGGAAAATAAAAAATTTTGAAAATTTTTCACCACATTTGAACTGTGCTTTTAGTTTGGTAGCAGTTTTTTAACTAGTTCTTTTATTGTTTACACAGGTTGTAAAATCCTGTGGCCATTTAATGCTAAATCCCTCTTGAGGTGGTTGTCAATGTTGTAAAACATCTGAAATTTGAAAAAACAAATTTCACTGACTCAAGAATGTACTCATTGCTCAAGCAAGCTTAAGGAGCAATTATCACATTTTATTGTTCATTTAACAACGTTTTGGCCAGCTTTTTCTTAATTGTTCTCAGTCACAGACATGTTAGCTGTGTGATGCATGCTACACAATGAGAATGGATATCTAATCTGGATTCTGAAATGTTGCAGCTGGTACTCACCAGTGTTGGCCAGTTATATAGAGAAATCTGGTTATGCATCCACATAGTAGCCGGATATGTATTAATCCATTTCCAGATTTTTTAAAAACTTCTTGCTATCCAGCTCTATATACAATCTTCAGATGCCTTTATATGTGTGACATTTATATATAATCGTATTCGATCATTATGTTTTAAACAACTTGATATCTGGTTGACTAGGGTTTTGAAAATGTCAGATATGCATTTTATTAAGGGTGTGTGTCATTTAGGATTTAGGAAGAACCCATCACAATCTTCTTTTGGCACTTTGCTTTGCACTTTTGCACATTTGCACTTTGCTTTTCTTTGTAAGTCAAATTTCAAACTTTGGTTTAAGTTGCTCACAACATTGGGTGCTTCATATTTCATACACTTTTTGGTTTTGAACTTTTTTGCAATGACAAGTCCTCGTCTTTTTATTTGTGACCTTTGCAAGAATCGATTGCTTCATTTCTTGTTCAAGTGATTCATTTCTTGTTATGCTTGAAGTTTCATGCGAAATTTATTATTTTTGCAATGGACTTTGCATTTCTAGTCAAGTAAGTTTTTGGTCCAAAGTTTAGAAATGTTTTTGTTTTTGTTTTTGGTTGTGATTTGCATTCAAGTTGCTTATTTGTTATATATTTGTTGTCTTGGTTTTGTTGTTTGGCGATTCGAGAGGATTCCACTTTGGAGCTCATTTAAAGATCCCAAACTTAAGTTCCAATTGCTACCTATAAATTTACCATATTCAATTGGCAAGTTGTTAAGCTTGCAATAACTATACCTTAGAACATGGTGTGTGACATTGGAGAGGCTACCCAAGACATTGGGATAATTGATAACATTGAAGCGATTGTGCATGGGATGATGTCCAAGTTTGAGGGAGTTACCAAAAGGAATGGTGAGAAGACTACAAGAGAATGGGTTGGTTTACATGGTAGTAGACCACACCATTGCCTTGCCATCAAACTTGCCCCTAGACATGGGGGATATAATATTTATAAAGGTTGAAGATGTTTTAAAATACCAAAATGTTTTATATAATTATTGTTTTGCCCTATGCAATGAAAGCTTTGAGTCATACTTGGAAGATGGCCAACTTATAGCAAAGACAATTGTTGTAGAACATGACAACCATGATGACTTTTCAAGGTTTTGTCAAATTCAACATGAGATGTGTGTTCCATATTAAACACTTCTACCCTAAACAACTTACAAACACTACTACAAAATGTGGGTGTAGTTCAATAGTCCTTGTTCACAAGGCCAGTGAATTCACTACTTCCCCATTAGGTCCCATTCACTATGACTAATGAATTCATTCAACATCCAATGAAATCACTTGGTGTACAAGGACACATTTTGTTGTAGTGAGGATGGGAATTGAATTAATGAGTTAACATTACTAGCATATTGGGTTATAATATCCAATTCACTATGGGCTTTTCAAATGTGAAATATGTTTAGAATGGCAAACACTAAACAAAAGTAATTAATTAAATGCAACACTAATTTCAACACAATTGCAAGACAATGGCCAATAAGAAAAATATTTTCAAAAATATTTGATTGTATTAAAACTATGATTAAAATTTTAATTATATTTCTTACATAATATTTCAAAGAAAAAAAATTTCATTGGGAAAAGTCCATTTTTCCCCGAGTCATCTAGCTTGAAGAAGTTGCCTAAATGCTATTTTTTTCATCCATTTGGTAGATGGAAAAAAAAGATAATTCACGAAAAGGATCAAACCCTATACCCTTTGGCCAAAAGGGGAGATTCTAACCACTAGATCACTTATTTTTCCTTTAAATATTATGTAAGAAAGAAAATTAAAATGTTAATCATAGTTTGGGTACAATTAATGTTTGTTGTTTAGAACACCTTTTAGTGCCATTCCACCATGATTGGGATTAGGTTACTATATAATTTACGTGTGTATGATTCATTGGGGTTCATTTTTAGTTTGTTATTCAAATCATTCTTTGTAGTTTTTAAGGAATTGGCATGTAGTACTTCATTGGATGATCTACTATTAATGAGTTGATTAAGACATGTGTTGTTACATCATTTTTCATCTACTAATGCATGTTAGCTTGTAGTCACCCATAATACCCCATTGTATTCGTGTGCAATAGGTGACCAAATAGTGCATGCACATGTTTCACACTTGCAAACTAATTGTTGAGGTTGTGATGTCATTGCTTTTATTACAGCCCAAATTTTTTTGGAGGGACAAAATAAGGCCCTCTTAATATTCCTCACAATATTCATGAACTAACAAAGTCACATGCACACAAACTAACTTACCATAGCCACCATCCAAGTTTTGTTGATATTGAGCTCTTTGTATGAACACTATAATAATGTGCAACTAGTTCAAAATATCTTTTTATAGATCACCCCACCTAATTGAACAAATGTTTTCATTACTAAATGTCAATTACCAATGCATATGCTAACTTTTGGAAATGTAATACACACCCATGTAACACTTGATATGTCATTGTTATCCATTATTGTGTCCAATACTTAGGGGTCATGTGTGACATGTGTTGTGTTTCCAACAAGTCATCATTAAAGTTGTACACAACCTCAACTCAACTATAATGGAAAAGTCAAAATAGAGGAGGAAATTATAGAGTCATCACTTCATTAACTATGGATGGTAAGACATATAGTTGGAAGGGTGTTGGTAGCCTTCCATGCATGATTAACATGTCAAGATCCATACTTGGATTATTTTCAACATGACATATTTGATGGAATCCATGATCGATGGAACAAAATGTGGTTCATGGCTTCATAGGAAACAAGAAAAATCCCATTAAAAAGTCTCATATAGCTAAGGTTGAAGCCTCCCTTGTATGAACATTTATTCTCTATCAACTAAATTATGTGGCACTCACTTCCCTCTTCTTCCACACAATCAAACTAGGCATGTTTTCTAGAATTTTTCCTTCCTTCCTTCACCTAGACATCATTTGGAACAATTGTACTCATTGACATTTTCACAATTGTGATCACACCAATGTGAAGGATTTGAGGATAACTCTTGCAAAACTTTCTTTACAATTTTTTTCAAACCTGCAATGAACCACACGAAATGATTAAAAAAATACAACTACAAAGCAAACTTTTTTTCTTCATGTATGGACCCATGCCTGATATATGAACAAAAGGAAATTCCAAGTTTATTCTAGAATGGATCATGCCCAAGTATAAGCCAAAATGAATCAAATTGTCACAATAATGTTTGCTTACACTAATTATTGTTTTATCACAAATTCAAATCCCAAAGCCAAAACAAATATTTCCAAGCCTCACTCCCATCTTCACTACACATAATTGTAAATGACACTTCTAGACATGCAAAGGTTGTTTAGCTAAAACTCAAAAGTATTACCATGGATCACAATTTTACATGCATTCAGGTGTAGGATAGGCTTTTAAAAGCTTTCATGTATAGCAAAAGAGAAAAGAAAAAGATGAAACTTTAAAAATCATCAAAGAAGATATGCATCTAGAATTTTGTTTTGCATTGATTTGTCTATTTGAAAAGCCAAGAAACAACTAGATTGAAACTCTTTCATATGATCTTGGCACCATGATGATATTATGGCTATAGCAAAATACAAAAAAAAAATTAAAACTCCAAATGATTTCTTCAACACACAACTTACACAATTGTAGGTTAAATGAATCAAACAAACATTTGAATGCCAAACAATTGCAAAGAATGCATTACTATTTCTTCTCTTTGAGCATAATCTAAATTTTTTTAGGTATAATAAAGCACATGAATGAAAGGAAAAGTTAATGCACATTCTTTGTACTTCTAGGAATACAAATCAATGGAATCACATTCAAATTTATAGGATTGATTGAGTAGGTTTCTTGGGTCTCATTAGATTATAGTTGAATCTTGCAACTTCAAGTCCAGAAAATAAGGTTCAATTAGGTTTAAGGAGAAAAGGAAACTAGAAAAAAAAAACAATATCAATACAAAAACATGCTTATTATAAATGCATAATATTATATAAGCTAATGGGAGGAAGAATCATAACATGTAAAGGTTAATGTCTAATGCAATTTCTACTCCAATGGAATTCAAATTCTTTTTCAATTGTAGCCCTAACCACTATGGTAAAACTACCAATCATTGATCACTACCTTATCACTAAACATTTATTTGGATATTTGTCATCTATACTTCATTTTGAGTGATTTAAAATGTTATGGGAACACTACTTTAAGCTTTAGAAATCATCATTGAAGTGCAAAGGAAAAGGAGTTTTGAAAAACTAGCAAGAAAAATAAAAAGCTTTCCTACTCACAAAACCTTTTTTTTTGTTTTTTTTTCTTTGGACCCCTCCTATTTTCAAAGCTTCTAACTTTTTCATTTCTTGTTCATTTTAAACGATTTAGATTGTTATAAGAACATCATCTTTAGTTCTACAAATCATTCTTGAACTCTATTAACAAAAAACAACATTAATGAATTTTTTAAAAAAATACCAAGGTGTCTTGGCAAGTTACATATAAACCCATATGCAATTATTTATGGTAATTTGAAAAGGTGAAGAGCAAATGGTTCTGGCTACCTTTTATTTTAATTAGGCAAATTTTCACTCCTTAGGAACTTAAGCATTCAAAATTAGGTGATGATCCAAGGCAACATATGATAAGTGTGTTAGCAAAACATTGTCCTTAATGAAGGATTGTATGGTGATCAAATAGATGGAAATGTAAAGAACATGGCAATCATTTTCATTTTGTAGGTGACCAATTGGCAATCTCGGTTGTTTAATATTAGGACACAAAGAAAAAATGAAAGAAATTACAAAAACAAAACAACAAATGGATTGGGAGGGGTTTGAACCATGATCCTTAAGGATCTTGTCCACTGCAAGCCAACCCAAATCTATACATGTCACACACATTAAAACCATACTTGCATGCCCACATTAGTAAAAACTTGCCAATGATCACAACAAAACCACTTGTACATCACCTGTGCCCACAATGCAACAATAGCATAAACCAAGTAGCACACATGAAATGTATAGAAATTGAAAGAAACCAAAATTGATTCAGTGAAAAAGAACTAAGGTGGAAATTCAAACCTCCAACAATTTATATAATGCTTAAAAGCCACATACATCAAGTACCAAATTGAATTGTTGATTAACAACTATAATCCCATGCCAATAGCCAAAGCAAATAGCTTGTTGCCATACAAGCTACAAATGCAAGAACCAGTAAAACATTTGCACCATGAACTACTAGCAAACACATCAAAAATTCTAACAATTGACTATATACCTCACCTTATTATCATTCTAATCCTTCATGGCATCCCCAAAAGGAAAATTATTTAGAGTATAATGATCTTATGCAAACATCTTGACAACCAAATCCAAGTGTTTGGTTAGCCGGTTGAACAACTTGGATTTTAGAAAAGACAAGGTGGAGAAACAATGTTCATCTTCTATGTTGCCTAAAATTATAACTACAAACAATTTTGCCAATGCAAATTAATTTGACAATTGGTGTTGCAAGATGTTACTGGATGCTAAAGTAGACCAAAATTGGGTGACAGGGTTGCAAACCAATGGTGGTTCCAGAGTAGAACATGGTTGCTCTACATAGTGATCTTAAAGAGGGAAGCTCCAAGATCAAGCTTGCTTTCATTAAAAAGGCCTAGGATTTTCACCCGATCCATCACTTGGCCAATGACCTTTTCAAAACAAAATTGAGCTTTCAATAAGGCTAAATGCCCCCAAAATGTTTCCTCTACAAGAGAATTGAACCTATATTAAGGATAAATGATGTTTGATGTAAGAGTTTCCTTGGGTGGTACCATTAAAAATTGTCACACCTTGATTTTTTAAACTCGTCAAACTTCGAAAAATCATAGGAAACATTTAAATATTTTTTTTTCATATTTTTTTTAATGATTACATTAATTAGGTTCCATAGATTTTGAAATTTCAATAATATTAAGAATATTATGTATTTTGATGTTTCTGATCATTGCATTTAAAAACAATTTCAAGAAAATAACGTTGGTTTTTTTCCTTAAACTTTTTAGTTAAGAGCAAAAATTTGAAACATAATTTGAGAATTTTCTTAGGAATTTTTTCCTAAGGTAATTTGGAAGTCATTTTATTTTTAGGTTTTTATTAAGAAATTAATTGAATAAGTATAATTTAGTTATGAATTTTCAAATTTAAGGCTATCAATTTATGAAGGGGCCATTTTAATTAACAATACAGATTCTTAACAATTTCAAGAAAAAATAATTCCAAAATAAACTTCAAGCCATATATTAATGCATGCAATTGATAAACATGAGAAAAAATATTTTATAGTTGTGAAAGCATTTAAAGTAAAGGGATTAGGAAAATTATTGTTTTTATGCCATGTTAATAGCATGTAAATGCATGCCACTTTGCAAAAAACTAGATTGTGACACAAAAAGTGAACCACCTTACCTTATAACCACCATGTAGCTTGAGTGAACACCTTAGTAAAAAGGCACTTTTTATGCAATTGGTATTGTTTGCCCATGAAGTAAAAAACCACAAACTAGATGTTTGTTACAAAATTAGTACACCAAGGAGCCATCAATTGGTCATTATTGTTTTCATGTAAGTCCAAGAATGCTTTGAACTATTCTGCACCATACTTCTTTTCAAAATATGAATACATGCTATACAATTAAGTAGAACACATCTTCACAATAGTGACAAAATCACACACAAATGTGTCATGGGCTTGTGCAAACTTGATAAGTGCATGGACTTACTCCAACAAAGGCATGATGCAAATTAGCCCCATCATCACTTCAATGTCACAAAGATATTGGAGGTTGGTTTTTGCTACTACCACAATATGCGAATCATCATGCATCTTTACCACCAAAATTTTGTACTCTGCAAGAACATGCTTTGTAGGAGACAACATGGAGATCCACCTAATTCTTTACATTACATAGTAGTTTTAGACCCTTGGTTTCAAGCAACTTGTCAAGAGTTCCATGCTCCAAATGTCTTTTAGGTGAATACGAAAAATATGTGTACGTAATCTATAGCAACCCCTCAAGCTTACCAACTAAAGGTTGAACAGTAAAAGTTTGCAAATCTATTAGGTTCATTTGATGTGCCATGCAATGCACTACAATCACAAAAGGTGTAGCCTTGGATTTAAATTGAGTGGCAACATTAGTTTGTAGCCTTGTGAACACTTCAACTCCATCTAATCCAAAACAAATCAACTTGTTGCCAATCTGATCAAATGTCGAACCCCCATGTATTCCATCAAAAACCTCATAATCAACTAAATTAGGTTATCAACATTACCACCACCAATCACCCTTTCCAAATTTAACAACAATGGAATCCTTTTAAAGTGTCAACAACATAGGCATGAACACTACACCAAGACTAGTTGTTGATTATGGTAACTTGATCATAGTTGATGATAAGGGACCTGGCCTCTTGCACAATAGTTTTGGTGGATTCAATGATAATTTGATGCATGCTTTTAACCGTCTACTAGCTAGTGGAGTCAAACCAATGTTTACGTGGAGTGAATTTTTTACTTTCAAGGTACCAAAAAGCTCATTCATGCTTTCAAAATTTGTCAAAGGCCATCCAAATTTCAAAAGCTAGAAGATGGCCACAAATTAGATGAACTTGCATTTCTTTTCATTAGCTTCACCAAAACTAGCCACCATGTTGGCAACAATATTTTTACCCTTGCTAGCCCATAGTTGCTCATTCTTGGCATGTTACCTATTAGTAGACATTAAATATTGCCCCATAGTAAGTCCAGGACATGCAACCTTGCATTTTCTCCTACCTCCATGCTTTTATGAACCAATAATTTTTCCCTCCCATCGAGCCCATTTGCAAATCTTGCAGCACACCATGTTAAACTTCCCATCACACCCAACCATAGCCTTAGCCCAAGGTAATTTTGCAACCCACACCTCTTAGAAAACCCAATTTAATTCCCATTCCCTTTTCCTACGTTTCTTTTGTGTAGGTTTGGGAGTTGTAGCTTAATGATCAAGATCACAACTTTGAAGTTGAACTAGATCATTAGAAGATGATGGTGATAAAGGAAAAACATGGTTAAGGATTTGAATATGAGTTGATGACGTTACATCTACAAAAGACAAAGGCCCAACACTAAAAAACATCTTATATTTAAAGTTCACTAATGGCTACATTGGACTCTTGATGAGACGAAAATGATAAGACAAGAAAGGTAAGATGAGAACTTAGAAGAAAAAAACAGATAAGAAGAAAACATAAGAAATTAAAGAAAAAGAAATGAGATAGGTAGAGTTCAAAACCTTAAACCTCGTAGCAATGCGATGGTAGCGTGATTAATAGAGGGATGAATAAACAAGACTATAACAACAGCTAAATTGTAGCATGAAGAGCAAATAAAAATTCAAAATAGTGCAATGGTAGCACAATGACAATGCGATGGCAATGTACTGAATAAAAACGATGAACACACTAGAAGAACTTCAGACATGATCACAAAAGATGAGTAGACCAAAAGAAGTTCAAAGTTTCAAGATCCCTAAACCCTAATTTAGAACGATGGCAATGTGATGAACATACACATTACATAATGAACATAACAATAGAAGTTTATAGAACAACACGATCAACACACAATGCAAAACAAACTTCAAAACAAAATGCAATGTAATGAACAAAGAAGTGAACATAAAACAAAGTAGCTTTGGAGCTTGTAATGTAAAAACTAGGAATTTCTCGAAGTAGAATCCAACTTGCAAATTAAATAGGGAAGGAGTAAATTTAACTAGATGTCGAAACTCCCTTTGTGCACTCCAACCTCCTTTCCTTTTGTGTTCCATCTCCAAATCCAATGACCTTCTGTCCTACACCTTGAAAGTGAAGATCTCCATGCCACCTTTTGCCATAGATTTACAAAATCATTGATTCTACAAACTTAATGCTTGTAGCTTCAAGTTCCAATGTCACCTTGTTGTTAACAGAGGCGGTGAAAAAATGTAATGACAACTCACTACAATAGAATAAAAACAAAAAGAGATGGTGATTCTCTGTGTAAACATGTAAAGGCAATTCACAAAAAAAAATTGAGGGAATGTTGACAATGAAGAAGAACGTCATGTGCAATAGAGTGCAATGTCACCTCATTAAAAGTAAAATTAGGGTGGCTACAAAGCTTGGAAAAGAGGAACAATTATGGCAATGGAGGTGGATGGGAAACGGCTACCCATCAAGATTGATAAGACTATTAACAAACACCAGTAACCTCTAGTGGCTTTGGATGGAAACATCAGCGATTTCCAAACCATAATCAATCAAACCTGTAGCTAGCCCTAGATCGAACAATTAGGATTATGGCGAATTTGCTAAAAAAAATTGTTTGATTCTTAAGGGGGGGTAGAACGAACCATTGGGATATCACCACTTGGCAAAATTTCACTAAAGAAAAACATTGAACAACATACAAGGAGTTTTTTGGGTGTTCGGGAACCAACTTTGTAGCGTTCGGTGTTTTGTTTTTTTGAAGTTCTTGACCCCCTGTACTTTGGGGGGCTGTAACTTTCTCAATTCTAATCCATTTTTGATGATTTTTAATGCATTAGATGCCCCAATAGGAGGGGTTAAAGTTTTATTTGGTCACCAGAAACAACGGAGCCCTCCCCTTGGATCTGGCCTGCCCTGAGTGCTTAAGTGTTCGCTCACCAACCGTTCTATGCTATGGTAATTCATTGTCCTACAGAGCAGCATGAGGGAGGAGAAGGGGGTCTACTTGGGATTTGAACTCCCAACTGCCAATTTAGCTGCCTCATCCCTCTAGCTACTAGGGTGTAACTAAATGTGTCTCATGACTATGAAGTCTCATAACTGTTGGGAAAAGTGATTAAATCAAACATATCAATATATAGGGCTGCTGGCCAGTTATTGAGTCTTGACTTGGTTATCAAACCGATTATTAAGAACCTATCGATCGATTATTAATTTTTTTGATAGCCAGTTAAATCAATAACCACTTGGTATTGAATATCAAAATCTAATAACCTACTTGGATGACCTGATTATCATTCAGGTAGGTTATCAATCTTTAAACAAAAATAAATACACAGAAATTAATTAAATTTTGAAAAAAATTTTGAAAAAATTATAAGCAGGGTATAACCAGCAGGTGAACCAGCGATTCTCAATTGGTTATTTGATAACCTACCCAGCACACTTTTTTCAATATTGATATTGATAGCCTGGGATGTCCCCATAAAAAATAAAAAAAAAAAAAAAAACATACCCAGGGGTTATTTTTAAGAAGTAATAACGAGCCAACACTGGAATATATCATCTTGTAGTTAGTTCTGCTTTCTAAAATCTTTTTAATATTGTGTCAATCTCCTCAATTGTCAATTTTGGAATGGCAAATCACATTCTAGTGAATAGGAACATACACAATTTTGATATCTGAAACCAATTACTGCACTCGCAAACCTAACCTTAAAATGGAATGTGGACCATTTGCTTGCTTGCTTGCTTGCAAGTGATAATGCTAAACTCTAATATGGATTAAAAGCACCACATTGTTCAGCATTTGGAATTCTAATTGAATCAAACTTTTAATTCCCCTAACTGACCGACCATCTAGTCTGTTAGAAGGGAAGGCCACAATCACAAGAAAATGGTAGCTCTAGCATTCAGGGTTCAATCCTCATAATAAATAGAGACATGTATACTAAGGATGTGTGACTACTAAACATTCACAATAGTATGTGCATAATGGTGCATTCACACTTGTCAGTGTTAAATGAAAATCTAGGTGGCATCCTAGGTGGCACCCAATGTTAATTGGGTGATGATCGCTTAATATTAAGTCAATGTTAACTTAATGTAAAATGTTCATGGTAAGTAGGTGTAAGTCCTAAATCACTAGCATGGTGTTAGGGGACTCAACACTAGAGAGTCACTAACACCAAGTGTGAATGCACCTTTTAAAAGAGTGGACATGCAGAGGATCAGGTGTGTAGTTCAACATCTCGCACTGAAGAAGTGGACAGGTTCTCTGACTAGTTTGCTGATTTTCTTGAGAACCACGGTTATTTGATTTTTTGAGAACTATCAGTTCAATTTTCAAAAAAAAAATTTCCCCATGACACCCGGCAGATACCCACTCACTGGGCATGGCAGAAAAAATTGTAAAGAAAAGCAGGTGTCTGGGTTTTCTTAGGAAACACTCCCTCACTTTTCACCTTTGGCAGAGGACAGAGTCTGCTGGATAAACATGGGCTCCAGATACCGTCTATAAGACATATAGACGGGTGTCTTGTGTGGTCATATAAACTACACAACAATGCTGCTTGTACTGAGTATATACATGGGCTCCAGGTACTTGTTATCTTCTAAGTCAAATTGTGGACTTTTTCTCTGCAACCCTTAATTATTTTAGAAATAAATAAATAGATAAATATATGAAAAAAAAATCATATTTTTAGTACATAATCACAACCCGTACTAAGTGGCCAGATAGATCTAGATATATGCAAGAAATTCACACTCTCTTTCTTTGGTGGCCAAATGGTGTACACAAGATTGGGAGGACAGTTTTGGTTGCAAGTTGCAATGAGTTTTGAGTCAATTGTCCCACAACAAGGTTCAAGGTTCTAGTGAGTGAGATCCAGCCAGGGGGGCCAAGTTGCTACCTACTTTGGAGTTAGGTTATCCTACATGACCTGCAGCAGCTGGTTCTCTGCCAACTTCTTCCCATCCCTTTTATTCTCTGTAAAGACATGCAAGTCTGGAGTCTGAGATAGTTGTCTACCTCCTTGTTGAAGCAACTGAATTGTTAGAGCAGGTCCACCAACACCCCCCCTTATTTGGGCTTTGGGTGTCTGAAGGTGAGAGCCTATTTTAATTGCTTCCACCTTGCCCAATCATTATGACCAGGCAACCAGAAATAATTATTTTGATTTTTTCAGGCTTGTGGAGAGTCAAGATCACTATATATATTGACTATTACAAAATGTGGGTGCAGATCATTAGTCCCTGTTCACTAGACCAATGAATTCATTGTATCCACACTAGGTCCTATTCACTAAGACTAGTGAATTTAGTCAAAATCCAATGAAATTAACATGGGCACCTTTTGTTATAATGCTCATACAAATTTTCATCTCCAAACAAACTAGTGTTGGGAGATTCTTTCCCCCCCATTTTTTTTTCCCTTAAAAGAACCTTGGGTCTTGGCTTCAACACTTAAGTTTATTTGGTTTGTTCTGTAGGTGAATGTTTAAACCCAATGCAATTCTTGAAATTTTTAAATCTTACAATTTCAAATTTTACATATTTTTCAAATTCAACAACCTTTGGGCCTAGTTTGAAAATTAGATTCACATCCATGTATATATTACACACTCCTCAAGATTCAAGATTGTATAGATATGAGGTTTTATAACAAGTTAAAACTAAGGATTGTGTAGGTATGGACTTATCGACTTATTTAATCACTTACTTTATAAAATTTAGGCTATTTGCAAAGTCTTTGTCTCCATAATGAATTAGAACATGTGTTCAAAAGTTATTTTGCATAGTTCTAATTTTAGCAAAAGCTTTGTTCCATGGTACAATGTTGGTGTTGTTGCTACAAAAAGGGTGATGGTTCAAATCTAGGTCATAAGAACATCAATCGTCGAGGTTTAACACTAAGGAACTTGCCAATGTTGGGCCAAACCCATTTTCATGTTATTTGAAAACTATATTTCAAGTGTACATGTCATTTTATTATTGTTAGTGGACCTATTCTTGTATATAACATATATAATTAACATAATTTTTTCAATGTATGTGGAGGGTGCCTTACCTTTGCCTTTAATAAATGTTTTGTCTTAATAGAGGATGGCAACTAACATGTAAGGTTTTTCAAATTGAAGAGCCTTACACTAAGGATATTGAGGAACCTTACAAGTAATTAAGGTGCCTTTTTTCCTTCTCACATGAATCATGACCATTTAAAATTCTACCAGATCTTAATGCTATTTAAAGACTTTGAATGGAGCTATTCTAAGAATTCAAATCCCCCATTCAATTCTCATCTCAAGTCAAGCTTTCATTTTTAGAATGGCCTTAATCATGGTCCTTACCACTAATATTGTATTACCCCATCAAAATTCATTGGGTTCAAATCAATATTTGTGTGTATGGATGAATGCATGTCATGTTATGTTTTGTAAAACCAAAAATAAAAATTGGTTCTACTATTATCATTGAAATTGAACTAGGCACTTCATTGATGTGAAACACAATATTTATTAACAACATAATCTCAACACGTTAAATATTAGAAACCTAATTCCAATGCATTTACTATAACAAGATTTTAATATGTTTTAAAATAAATTGTTCACAAACGTTTGTCCAACATTGCAATAAAACCACACAAATGTTGTGCAAGGTGTTGTTTTAGCCATTGTGAAGTTCAATTGGGGGGCAGGGAAGTGGGATGTTAAATGTTTTGCATTTTCACCCTACACACAACAAACTTGTTCTAGAAAGAACCTCACGAAATGTTGAAACTTGCCAACAGGGTTTTGTGTGAAGACCAAGTATGATTAAAGAAACATAATAGGACTAGTTAAGCAAGCATCCCCATGGAACCCTTATAAATGTTTAAAGGAAATGTATGGAAACCTTAGAATTTGCTTTTCCTTTCCTAGGGAACTATTGAAGCAAATTAGTAAAGTTTGAAATCAAAATATGTTTTATTAGTTTTGACTAATGTTGTATTAGTATATTTGGTAAAGTTTGGGTATGTGGAGAAGTATCATAGAACTTACCCATTCGGTATGTTGTGAAATTCATACCCAAGTTATTTATAAAATTTAATGTTTTTGGGCACATACCTACCTAGTCTTGAAAGATATTGATTGAAGTTTCCTCAAGTTTCATATTATGCTAAAGCTAGTATTTAGGGATGATCAACTTAGGTTGAGAGGGGTAGGTATAATGGTGTTAACATTAAACATGTTTTCAACTAGAAGCACAATTATGGGGTTTGCAACTAGGACATTGATAATGGGAGGTTACAAAGATTTGGAAGATCAACATTGGGCATGAATGATAATTTGGCATTGCATTGTAGTTTCATCAGGGTAAGCTTCAATTTATTTCCTTTTCATATTTCTTTGAAGATTGTTTGATGCTTCAAAGCTACTAATTAATTTCACCTCTTCACAAATCCAAAGCAAGGATGCCAATGTTTTTGTGGGGTTCTTGCTAGGATTTTCTTCTCTTTACTTTTCAAAGGTATTTTGGTTTTTTTCTCCAAATCTTTATGGGTGGTTACAAGGTTGCAGAATTGAATTCATTTATTTTTTATTTTTCAATTGTTGGTCTTAGGATAGCGTCTTGATCCATTTCAATGTATGAAAGTGCTAGGGTTTAGGTTGATGCATGTTTTATTTTCTTAATGAACTTAGTGTTTGTTCACTTTGTCTTTTTATTTTCTTGAGGTGTAAAGTGTAAAGGTTGTGTTGCTATCTTGTTGTAATCATAGACAAGTTTTAGGGTGACTTGACTTGGTGTTTTTTCCTTTTACTAGAAAAGCATAATTTTTTCATTTCACTTTTCATTTTTGTTTTATTTCTAAAGCATTGTCATCTAGATATTTTTGTAAGATCATCCAAGATTAAAGTGGTCCCACTTGGTCTTTTTTCCTTCTTTTGCAAAGGTTTTTATCTACCCTTCTTTTGTCAAAGGCATTACATTTTTTAACTTTGAAAATTTTATTTAATATTACTAAGGAAAGGAGGGGGGGATATAAGTTTAACATAAAGTCTTATAAAGTCATAATATCCCACACATCTTAGTATGAAAGACTAGTGGAGAACCTTGAAGAGGTGTGACTTACAAAACAAGAGGCCACATGAAGAATGTTATACAAATTGCTTGCAAAAAATGCAAAGTTTTGGGTGACATTTCATAGGAGTAACTCCATTTACACATTTTATTGTATAGTTCATGTTAAAGAGGTAATTGATGTACAAGCAACACAAATCATGAGGTGCATTTTATGTCACATTATTGCTTCTTCCAATGTGTTCTTTTCATGCTCCAACAGTAGCACTTACAATTGCAAAGGGTTAATATAATATAACCTTGCCCATGGCATCATGTCTTTGAAAAAACCCTTGCAAAATGAAGATAATAAGTAATTCAACAAGTGGGTGCAAATACATTTATAGGATTATGTTGGCTTTTGAAAAATCTTGCAACCCCACCATTTTGAAAGAAGTCTATATGAATTTCAAATATTAAAATATAATTTGGTTTAGAGCATAATCTTTTTGTGTTAGTGAATTTGCATCTCAACGATTTTCACATGATTTGGAAACGTTTGATTGTTATTAAAAGCAAATAAAAAGTAGTGGACAATATGTCATTGATTAGTGCTTTTTAAATTCAATTTTTTTTTTCTCATCAAATGTGCACCATTCATTTCCAGAAATGGAGAGGATTTTCATAATGATAGTTTAAATTGCAAAAGGAGCTGAAATTGATGGAATTCTTGTTTATTACACATGTGGTGCATTTGGTTGAAATGTGCATTTGGTTATCAAATTCATTTATTTTGCATATGTTTGTTTAATAAAAAAAATTCATTTTCATGCGATGAAGAACATGGATGCACATAATATACATGATATAATATCAATTTATTAATACTTTAGAATGATATGTAACATGTTGATTTGAATGAATTGTTTAAAGTTCAATAAACGTGGTTTAAGGTTATTACTGTTAATTTTGACACATCATGTCAATCACATCTATTTTGATGCCAACTTAACTTTCAAGGTCATTTTAGTTCAAGGTCAACCTAGGAAAAATCTAAACTTAGTACAATAATTTTTGTATTAGGGGTAAAGTAGTTACTTTATGAACTTCACACATGTGGAATATGTAAACAAGTTACCTTAAGGACCCAACATGTGTGGTCTTGTTTGAACATTTAAAACAACATTAAATGTTGCAATAATAAATGTTTTTTGAAATTTTGAAAACCAAAAACAATCATAACTATCATCAAACCAATTACATTGCTTTCAATCATTCAACAAATCATGAAAAATAATTTTAACCATCTAGATTACAACCGAAATTTAATATCAATATTATTTAACCTTGTCCATGGATCGATTAAATTACAATACTTCTTGTGGTCATTATGCCCAAGGAATGTCCACCCTTGTTGAAGGAATGACCACCTTTGTCTAATGAACAACCACTAGTATTGAAAAGAATAACCACCCATGTCCAAATAATGTGACTTAATTTTGGTTGCCCTTGTTCAAGGAACAACCACCCTTATCCAAGGAGCAATTGCCCTTGTGCAAGGAATGAACACCCTTATCAAAAGAACAATTACCCTTGTCCAAGGAATGTAATCAAATTTTGATCACCCTTATCCAACAAATGATCGCCTTTCTCCTATGAGTGATTACCTTGTTTTGGTAATGAACACCTTTTTTAGGGAACATGACCAAATGGTGGTTGCCATTATCTAATGAACAATCACCTTTGTCCAACAAGTGATCTACCTTGTTTAGGGTGCGCAACCAAATTGTAGTCACCCCTTTTTAGGTAGTGACCATTCTTGTTCAAGAAATAATCTTTGGACCACCTTTGTCCAAAGGAATGATAATTTCTTGAATAGGGGCAATACTGAACAATTAAAATGTGGTTGTGCCTTAAATAGAGCTTGACCAAATTTTGGTCATTATAAAATGATTTAAAGGCAACTAATGACAACTTCTATGCTTCAATGGCATTAAATTTCAATATAAAAAGATCACAATCATTTCACTTTGTTATTTTTTCAACCTCTTTTTATGTGCCATAGTAGGTTCATAGACATTGGTTGTTATTTGCAATCAATGCAAGGTGAGTTGAGTATGTTGTAGCCATTTTTTTTGAATCAAAGTTCAAAGGGTTCCTTTGCTTGATTATTTTTAGCAATTATTGTTTAAGAGGTAGGGGTTGTAGGGTGAAAGGACACAAGGTGTGTGGGCAACCTAGGGCAACATGTCCAACTCAATATTTAAGCACTTTAAAAGGAATATTTTTCACAAGATTTAACATCCAAGCAATTTCAAAAAGATTTTTTCATGAGAAGATTAGTTTGGAACTAAGTTGACTTTAAAGGCTCATCTCAAAAAAAAAAACAAAAAGTCTCAAGGGAAAATTGGCCCAACCCAAAGGCCACCATGACATGTATAATGTAAATTAAGGCTAGGATGAACATTTGTTTACAAAAAGATATAACCACCTTGACAATGTTGTATGTTAACTTTGAATTGGAAAGGTTTGAACAATACATGATTGCCATGCAAAAAATTCAAGCAAGTTTTGTCCAAGACTTTGAGTTTGAAGAGGATTTTAATTACAAGGATTATTTACAATGGGGGGAGTTAAAGCTAAAGGTTGCCTTTCAACTTGGTTCAATGGGTGTCAATAATTTACCCATTGAAGGTAGACTAGTTAGTCAAAGATTCATTTGTTGCACAAGAAGGTGAAATGGTGGATGATTGGTTGAATTTTTTTGCGAAAAGTAAAATAAGAGTTCCTTCATGGTGAAGAAGGGATAGAAGGAAAATTTCAACCATGCAAGGATAAGAGGTCATTTGGGTGCCACCACTGGCCAAACTTATACCTTATTTGAATGGTCCAAGTTGGCAAAGTAAACATGGAAATATTTGCAAAATGCAAATTGAGAATTTTGACCAAGTGCTTTCGTACATTGAGTTTGTTGGAAAAACATTGAAAACAAAGGATAAGTATTAGGCACAATGCTAATTTTGTGTGGAGGCATTAGATTGTTCCATTAATTAATCATCTTAATGTCATAAAATTTTATGCCATCATGTAAAAACCTTAAGGCATACTAATTGTGGTGGAATGAAAACAAGTTTAAGGAGATGTTGAAGTACCATGATAGGTCCATGTGCAAAGGTGAGGTTAGAAGTGAAGGTGTTGTGGGAATGTCTTTATCATATTGGATGATGCATAAATGTTTAACTCTTTCCCAAATATGCATGTGTTCGATGTTTTCAATGATGGGCCATCTAGTTCATTTGATGACTTTTAATTACATGTTCTTTGAAAGTTCATCTAAGTGAAAACATGTGGATTGAACATTTAAAATTGACATTATCATCCTCTTCTGAATCCTAGCCAAAAAATGAAGGCCATGTTTAGATGTGATAATGCTTATAAAGTGTTTAAACCTTGGATTAGGTGGTTCTTATTGTTGTATTAGAGCCAATTACAAGCTAGAGGCAAATTAAGCCAAGGATGGATAGGCTATTTATGTAAAAAATTCAAAACATAGAAAAATGTAACACTGTCACCAATCATTGATTTTTTTGATGGTGAAATTACTCCAAGAACAATGCCATTCAAATCAAGTTTATTGAAGATTTGGTTTGTAAGGGGTATGAAAGTGTTTTAGACATTGAGCCTATTTGGTTCAGGAAGTTGATAATGAGAAGATCAAATACAAAGGTTAAATTCCTTACATGTCACCATTTTGTTTCAAAACACATTCCTAGCATGGTATCAAAACTAGTGGATGGGTATATGTTGCTTTTGTTGGCCAAATGTGTGGTTGCAAGTGTTACATTCGATTTTTAGATGTTTAGGATTGGGTCTTATACATTTTTCCTAGTAGTGAATTTCATATATGATGTTTAGTAGTCTTTTCATGACACATTATAATAATATTTGAAACATTGAAAATTGGTTGAAATAGTGAAACCTTTATTGGATGCAAACATGATATCATGAGTCACACCCACCCCCTTGGGTGATTGTTTATTAGGTGTTTATTTTGAAAAATTCTTGGAATATTTTGAACAAAAGTTTTAAAAAATCTTGATGTTTTTGAAAATTTTCCTCACACTATTATGTTATGGTTTACATTAAAACTTTGCTAAAAATATGTCATTTTCAAAAAAAATAAAGTCCATTTACAAGTCTTTTTATTGTTTAAAGACATTGGTTACAATGTTTTCAAAGTGTTTTTGGGTATTTTTCATTCATTAGATTGATTTCAAAATTTTAGAGTATATATACCAATACATTGAAAATAACATTACGTAAAAACAATTTCATTTGGAGTTATTTATTTATTTTTTAAATGTTAAATACAAAAAACCAAACATTGATTGCAATTGCTTGTGTATGTGTTAATGTGAACGCACCTTTCTAGCATAATATCATTTTACAAACAAGATGATCTTACATATGTGAAGGATGAGGGAGTTAACTTAAATACCTTGGCATCATCCTTCTTTCAAGTGGTTTGTTATGAACCATTATAGTTAGCAAATGATCCATATTCAGGTGTGTGCTTTGGATATGCCATGAACGAGGGATATTGGTATGCTATTGGTGTAAACGATAAAATATGTGTTGGCATAACACACACACAAAAATGCCCAATCCACCTTGCAAAACACATTAACTTAGCCACAAAAAAAGTGGTAAAAGCCACCAAGAATGGAACAAGGCTCGTAGGGATGCTAGATTACCTCTTCACAAGTTGAAATTGGTGATGAAAACAAGGTTTGCTAGTAAAATTGTGTTCTTATAATATACTTTTTTACCTTGCATTTACCCACCATTTTACCCTTAAAATAAACATATGGACTATTATGATCTACCATTTTTGTTCCACCTTAACATGTTTTTACTTCAAAGTGATTAAAAAATTACCTTTGTTGCAAAACTTTGTTGATTTGCCAAGCAATGATGTTGTAGAACTCTCGTCAATTCGTTGAACAACAAAGCAAAGCAAATGCCTCTTGATTTGTTGAGCAACAAAATTGGGTTGGTACTTCCCAATTCATTGAAGAACAAACCCAAAACCAACAATCCTATAGCTAACAAACCCACAACCGACAAACCCAGAGCTAACAATAATATTTCTTAATTCACCAAACAATAGAACACAAAACCAAAGTGAAACCTTTTTGATTCACCAAACAACAAAACCAAGTTGTTACCTCCCCATTCATTGAACAACAAACCCAAATTCAACAAAACCAAAATTGATAATTAATCTCTCTTAATTTGCTAAATAATAAAACAAAAAATAAAACATAAAACCAAAGTGAAATTCTCCCAATTTGTCGAGAAACAAACAAAATCAATACCTCCTAAGTCATTAAGCAACAAACTTAGAGCCAAAAAACTAAAAGTTGATAATCGATCTCTCATAATTTGCAAAACAACAAAACACAACACCAAAGTGAAATCCTTTTGATTTTTCAAGCAACAAAACCAAACCAATACCTCCCAATTTGCTAAGCAACAAACCTAGAGGCGACAAACTCAAAGTTGACAACCAATCTTTCTTAATTTGCAAAACATAAAATCAAAGAAAAATCCTTCCTATTTATTGAGCAACAATACCAAGTCAACACCTCCCAATTTGCTGAGCAACAAACTTAGAACCAACAAACCCAAAGTTGACAATTGATCTCTCCTAATTTGCAAAACAACAAAACACAAGATGGTAAGCTTGTGAAATTGGGAGCTAACTAGTTAAAGCCATTCATTCTCCTTTAATTAAGGGATTTGTTCATCTTATGGTAATAAAGCAAGGTGTTCAAGTTGAATTAATTGGGAGGTGAATTGAAAAAGAATAATTTTTCTATAATCAAGGAAAATAGTCTATAATTTTATCAAATTTTTGGTTATGGCATTTGTAAAACCTTTGCTTAATCCCTAATCCACATCATTTAGTGGACATTGTGACACATCCAATTTATAAAAAAATTCCAAGATTCCAAAAAAATCCAATTGGAAGATTGTTGGTCAATTTTCCACAACCTAAAATTTTTAATTCTTCCAAAACATCAAGTTGGCAAATAAACTCTAGTAACCTTGAGATCTCATCACATCTTGATGCATGTAAAAATCCCAAACTTTTCATTTTCCCAAGGGATAATAATAAGTTTGCAAGGGATTTACATCTTCTTATATCTAATGTTTGAAGCATTTTCAAGTTTCATATGGTCTCATGCAGTTCCCTAAGATTGTGGCACCCTTCCAATTGTAGCTTCTTCAACTACTTCAACTCACCAATTCATGTTGGGAGTAACTTTAAGGGAGAACACCATTGCAAGTCCAATAACACTAATGAGGTTAGGCATCATATGGTTTTAAGCAATTCCATAAGATCATAACAAAAATTTAATCATAGTTTTTTTTTATGAATGATCGATACTTCAAATTTTGTAAATCGATCTTTGGTGAACTTCATGATGTTGCATTCCATATATGCAACACTTCTAAAACTACCATCCCATTTTCCTTCAAAGATTTCATCCTAGGTTTTTATGGTGGGTATTTAGTGGGCCTTTTGAAAAAAAACAAGTAATATCCAGGAATGTTTTTAATTTTGCCTTCCCTAGGTCCTTAACATTAATATTAAACTATTCCACTGCTTTTCATTCTCGTGGTTCAATTTCTTGCAATTGTATTAAAGCTTGTTCCTAGAATCCAAAATAGTCATTACCATAGAACCACAAACCCATGACCTCATTTCATTCATTGTGAATCCATTGTAAGCATTTACCATCTTATTTATAATGGATTTCAAGGCAATGGGAGGTTTTGATTCTCGAAAAGCTTTCAAGGAAAAAACCTCCATTGTTTATTTTTTATTAAGTAGCTCCATTTCAACCTTTGCATGCTCACATATAACATTATTCAAATCTTGCCAATTGTAGTTTACTACAATCACTTTACTACCCTTCATACTTTTTTTTATGCTCTCCATATCTATACCCAATAGTTATTTTATACATTCTTTCTCACACATATCATCAATAACCACAAGAACCTTCTTTTCCATCCAACATTCTTTAACATGTTGATGACAATATTTGTTATTCTTCCATTCCATGTGATACAAATCACTTAGGAGATGAGTCATATTGAACCTCGTTTGGTGTTATTGATCTGACATTTTCCAAAAAACTCAACTTTAAAAACTCATTGTGTATTTGATGATAAATTTTTTCACCAAGGTGGTCTTCCCAATCCCACCCATTCCAACCACACCCAAAACATGTAGACTATTGTTTTGAAGTTTCTCTTAATGTTATCAACCTTTTCATCAAGCCCAACTATAGGTGATGACAAACTTGGAAGATTTGCACAATATTTTCCCAATAAAAGTTCTATTAAAAACAATGTGAATTCACATTTAAGTAGGAGATTGATTATTCCAATTGTCCTTGGTCATATGAAAGTTTGATAGAATCTTGGTAAAAAAACTTCACCAACATAATAACCACACCACATATTGGGCTCCAATGTTCAATTTTTTTTCCATAAGTAATTAGGAAAAATGCATCTTCTAGTGTGGCACTATTGTTTTCCTTGGTTTAATCACATAAATTTCTTGTAGATTTTTTTGTTTAGATCTTATATTACAATGACAATGGGATGAAATTTGAAGGTAATGTATTACCTTCAAATAGGAATTCAATCATTGAACCGATCTAGAGTAGTTCATAGGTCCTTTGAAAGTGGTTTGCAATTTGTCAAATGATTTGCATCTTCAATTTTGTAATTGTTGTTATGTGATAAATGTACAAAAAAAGAATATGGCATTAAAACTTTTTGCACATGTCAAAAAACAAAAAAATTGGTTAAAAAATTGGGATGCAAGGATCTTTAAAAAACTTTCCTCATGGTTGCCAAATAGGTTGATAATTTTTGGGTTTAATCACACAAACAAGAGCTAGATATTCACAATGTTTAGAAAACAATCATTTTTTTGTAGCATTGTTTTGGCATGTTGAAATTTGTTAGGGGGTTGGATGAATGCAAGGTCAATTTTGAACTAGGTATATTAACATGGCTCAATAAAAATCAAGGGGAATTCATTAGGATACATGTAGAATTCCTTTAGGTCACAACAATTCACTATGACCACAACAAATGTCCAATGAAAGTGCCATACATCAACAAGGTTCAATAGAAGTTAAAGGGAAGTCCCAACCAATTTACAAGTATGCACAAGACTCACTATTGACATCTCGTGTGCATTCAAAGATAATACCCAATATTGATTACAACAAATCTACATGTATCCAAAACCTTACAAATGATCAAAAATATTTTAAAAGAAGATCAAAATTCAAGAGTTAGATCCATAATTCTCAAAATTGGGGATTTGAAGTTTTTCATCTCTCAAACGCACTTAGGTCCTAAGTAGTCACCTATCGTAACTTGAGTGTGCAATTTGGAAAACCTAAGGAGTAAAGGATTACGTCACCACCTTTGCTTTTTAGGTTGTTGATACACAATATTATAAGTTCATTGATTTGAAAGATATGAACAACAAAACAAATTTGTACCACTTACAATGCCCATCAAATTTAGTATGAACAATTCTTCATAACCTATGTAAAATTAAATTATGTACAGAGGACATGTTATTAAAGGACACATCTTTCTAAACTATGTAAAATATTATGTTATATGGGACACAAGTGTAAATTAAAAAACTTATTGATCAATGTGCAAGATTTTGAAAAGAAAACGTGTTATAAAAACAAATTCTAGTGTTTCCAACAAATATTGTGTGGGTTATATGTCAAAAAAATGGGGTGCCACTCATTTTTCAACCATTTCTTTTTTATTTGGACTCATGTGTGTTTCAAAAGACCACCATGACAAGATGGTGTAATGAAAAGAAGTAATTGGGTATAGTAAACTAGTAAAATGTAATGATTAACATTAACAATATGATTAGCTAAAGAAGTTGATAGGACATAGTACATGAATTAGCCTATTTGGTATGACAAATTAGGTAGACACAATGGAAGACTAGTTACACGAGTTGACAAAATCAACTAACAATTATGACATTGGTAAGTCAAATTAGTAGTGTAAAATGATTATAACTTATCCCATATTATTTAAAGGCGAGATTAGGTGTCAACAAGGAAAGTAGATAAAAAACGTAGTCCATCTAAAATATTTTTAAAAAAATGAAATAATTTTTGATATGGACACAAGAAAGTAAATTCAAAATATTTTGAAGTAAAACTATGAAACCATAGGTCACTACATTTATTTTATGGGAAGTTGGACACAAAGTTTGAACAACTTTGATATCATAAAAGTAGGTTGAAAGTACGTTTGAAATTAATTGGTTCAAAATGATGTTCAAACCTACTTCATATTTAAATTTTGATATATTATGATTACAACATGCATAATTTAACAATACATAAGTATTTTTTAGGGCCCCACTAATTTGAATTTTTTTAAAAATCAATATTTCATTTACATGTAGCCCATTTTGTAAAATCAAACATCTTGTGCGAGTAAAAGCATTTAAAAAAATTCTATTAATTTTACTTTCAAGATGGGGTTTTTCAACATTTTAAATATAAAATGAAAGATTATCATCATGTTAATTATTATACAAAATAAATTTTTTACTTTCAATACATTAAAAAAATTTCATGGCTACTTGTAATTTTTTTTGAACTAAAGCAATGAGATGTTTACTTTACGTTGCTTGCACCCAATTAAGAAATGCAACATGGTTACCAATGAAAGAAGAAGATTGCTCGAATATAATAGAGAAGAAAAAGTGAAGCTTTATGAGGATGGAGAGGACAAAAATGTGATGGAAAAGACTAAGTTGGACAAAAGAGATCAATGACACAAATACTTATATGACTCCTATTTCCCTTGCTTGTTTAGTATCTCTAATGGAAGAAAATGAATTTAATTATGTTTCAATTGGTTTGATTACATGGTACACATGTTAACACATTGGGACAAAACCCCTATAATGATACAAATATTTATTTAATAATAATAAAACCATTAATATTATTGCTAAAAGTTATCACTAATAGATGGTAGCTTGGTTGTCGAAACAAGTTCATCAAAAAAACATTTGTGTAGGGATAAATCCAAAGAAACTCATGAGATGAATTCATGAGCTTTTGCCACTTGACAACTAATGACACATTCCTATGGTGCACCTTTAATAAACAAGATTTTTGTTTAAAAGAGGAAACTTTTGAATCTAAACTCACAATAATTGTTAGAATGGCATGCTTTCATTGTTAACTTGGCTACAAAGCAAGAGTGTTTTACTTCACTTAAATACCAAACTAGACTTGATACAAAATTGTTCAATAAAAACTTGCTTTGAAAATTTGAAAGGTTTATGAGTATTGTAAATAACAAAAGAGTTTGATAACACCTTTAATTTTGCATTGATTAATGCTTCTTTAGTAAGAGACCTCAAAAACATAAAAAGCTGAAAAAAGGTTATTGTGCAAATAATGTCACCCGTCTAATATCTTTATTCAATGTAGACACTAGAATATTGTCAACAACCTTTGATTCAAACAACAATACCTTTTTGTGTTTATATTACTACTTTTTGTTTTGTTCTTTGTTGAGTGTGACAAAGATGTTGTTATGTAGCTCTTTCCTTCCTTTTTACAACCCTTGCTTAAGTTCCATTTCTAATTGTCCCAATTATTTTTTGTAATTTCAATGATGACCCATTTAGAACAACACTAATCAAAATGAATCATTAAAAAAGAATGGAAACTTAACAGTAACAAATCAATATAATTTAGGTGTGATGCAAAAAAACAATTCAAGAACTTGATGAGAACATTGAACTTGTGTGATGTGACATGAAGCAACACAAGATAAACACAACATTAAACCCTAGAATAACAAAAACCAAATGTTTTTCTTGTGCATATTGAAGCTTGGTTTCCCTCCCATGAACCTTATTTTGAAACACCTAAGTGATATAGGGGTGTTGTCACCTAAATTGATGATTACAATTTGGAAGTCATGGAAATAAGTCCTTTTAGGTCCATTTAAGTAGGGACCCAACAAGAATTATCCTAAGCATATTGTTAGAAATTTATTTTTACCAAGTCTCCCAAGAAATGAGACTTCTAGGGACTTTTGAAAATATGGTCCATCTGAAGTGCTTCAGAAGTCCATAACTCTAATTTCGAGAAGGATATTTTATTTTTATATATTTTGGTTTATTTTTTTTAACACACCATATATTAAATCCCTATAAAAATTTTGGAGCAAAAATGATGAAAAATAATCCACTTATATAGAAGGGCAAATAAAAAACCAGTCCATATTTTTAAATTTCAAGAATCCAATAACCTTTTTAATGCAAATTTATTGCAATTTATTAATTTTTATGTTTACTTATTCAAGTTGACATCTTTAAACAAATTGTTAATTATCATATTAATGATTTTGTCTTTTCATTATAGGCATGTTAATACACTACACCTTACAAAAAATTGCAACTTGAATATGAAGAGATGTATTATAAAATTATAGAAAATATACACCAATTTTATAATCTTTAATGGAGTTTTGAAGTTCACTTTACGTTCTACTTCTATAATTTCACTTCCTTATGAATGCATTTAAATATGTATCACTTTTGATCACAATGTATTGTTAAGACATTTAATATATGATGTATTTAGAAAACCATAAATGCATAAGCTTTATAGAAAAACTTCAATTAACAAAAAAAAACTTTTGAATGACTTGAAATGAACCTTTTTTTTGGAAGTCTACATTAGAATCATTTTTTGGTGGATTTATATTTTTACTTTCCTAACATGTGTGTTAAAAAAATGTTTAATCAAACTATTGTTCACATGCACTTGATTAGTTCATTAGTCATCACATTATCCCCATTTTATCAATGATACCATAATAAATTATCATTTTAACATTACAAATTGAACTCATATGGAGTGTTTTATTTGCCATAAATGAGTCACCTTTCCACCAATCAATAGTGTTTGTTGCCTATGCTCATCAAAATGAACAACTTTTTGAATTCACTTGTTGTTACAAGCCCTCCATTTTTTGCAATGCCCATGATAGATGTGATTCCTTGTTTGATTGTCCATCATGCCTAGCTAAGCCTTCAGAAAGGCTTTTAGCTATTGAACTTTTAATGTTTCATAAACATTATGTTTCAATTGAAAAATGTTTGTGTCCTTTGTTATGGTGGAAAACTAATTGTTAGAGGTGGTTGAATGTGCCATCATTAACAAAGGTAGATCCTAGCAATTCTTGGGAGCCAAATTGAAATTGAATGGATTTTCAATGTTGTGAGTTTTTCCACTAGTCTACAAAGATGTCAACTTGGAATGGAGAATTTAGACTCATTAGTGATTATTTACAAAAATTGATTTAATGATGATAGGGTGGGGTGTAGCTTTGCAAACGTGGACATCAACAAGTTCTTTGCAATTGAAATATATCTACTAAAAATTTGTGAAGTTGAATTAGGGGAGGTTGGGATGTTTGAAGAAGACTAATGTAAATTTTGTTTTTACAACTCAATTCTAAATTATACCAATTTTGAAACTTGGCCTTTAGTTGTAGCCATTAGTGTTTTGAACACTTTCCCTTTTATGTAATGCAAGAGACCAATTTTGATTCAGTATAGCTACAATTTCTATCATTCAAAAAACCTTTTCTAGGCAACCTTGATCACTTTTGCATGACAAATAAGATGCATTTGTTGCAAGTTGTAATTTTCCCCATTGCAATTCAAGATTATTAAAAGTTGCTTCAATATTTCATGTGTAAATATATTTCATGACATGTTTTTAAGTCTTAATATTTTGTGAATGTTCAAAGTGTTTGTATGTGCAAAGATTGCCTCATCCAAAGTGTCATTATGTCAATTTTAGATAATTTTTTTTAGAATTACAATATGATGCATTTTTTTAATACCATACCATTTAACATATTCCCCTAGTACGCCAATTTGAATTTTGTTATATTCATGCCTAGTACTTGTCTAATATAGAATTACTTGCACTGAATGAAAACCCTACCTTGGAACAATTTTTGCTTCCTAAGGCCTTACCCATTTGACCAAATAGCCCCATTGGACATACCATTACAGTCTTGTATATGAAGGACATACTAATACAACAATGGTTTTGGTCCTCAACTGGGTTCTAAACAATCATAGAATGGAATGAAAGAGCTTAAACCCTAGTTTTTTAATGAAAATTGTCAATTTTGAAAAAAGATCAACCACCAACCTAGAACTAGAGGTTCTTTCGATTTTGGAAATTTTCAAAAAATCAGAACCAGAAGTTATTAACAAAATGAAAGAACCACATAACACTAATTATATTGATGATGAAACCTTGGTAAACTTCATTAAACAAACCACCCAGAAAAAGGGGAAAGGAAGTACAAAGAGAAAGGACCCAAGTCTAAGCTAGAAGCGCAAAAAATCAAGAAAGGTCACAAAGCAGCAAAGGAACAAATTGTGTTCCAAAACCCCCACCAGTCACAAGAAGCATATCAAAGAAGGAAAGGGAAACTTGAAAGACTAGCAAGTCTAGAAAAACCTTCACCTGCACCGTTAGGGCCACCTTGCAAGATGAATTAGTAGGGTTGTATCTGTAACTTGGTGTGTAACTTGATTACACAATTACTTAGGGGTAAATAGGGTGTAAGTAATTTCATGTGTAATTTGATTACACAATTACTTAATTAATTGTTTAATGGGGTAAGTTGGATGTAGGATTCCATAGTGCATTGACTTATGTCATGTGCACCATGTGA
>Ga0116227_10002944_pt1 | contig 38249 bp, 30 predicted proteins | sample S1TSphgellanicum_FD_89693 | JGI IMG/M metagenome (GOLD analysis project Ga0116227, IMG submission 89693) | Host-associated microbial communities from peat moss isolated from Minnesota, USA - S1T2_Fb - Sphagnum magellanicum MG | ecosystem: Host-associated > Plants > Peat moss > Unclassified...
CTATTTAATTTTTTTTTATTATTTTTAAAAAAATAAAAAAACAAAAATTTTTTTTTTTTTTTTTTTTTTTTTTGAAAAACAAATTTTCACACTATAACAGGAAAAAAAAAAAAAAAAGCCCAGTACCAATTGTACAAAGGTTTTAAAAAAAAAAAACTAACTGCAAAAGTCACCATATTTTGAGGAAAAAAAGTCATATATTGCCATATTTAGACAATGAGTTCCTACTGGTCGCCAGAACTGGGCAGGAATATTTTTTAAAAAATTACTTTACCATCTGACCTCTAGCCAAATGTGGCTCATTCCTCTAGTGGAGGAACCTACTTGACAAAATTGCTAAATAATAACAACAATAATATTAATAACAACAACAACAAGGGGTGTGTCACACTATGACCTTGCCATTTAAATTAAAAAGCATCTTGAGGCAAAAGAAGAAGAATTATGGAAACTCAAATATTTCACCATGCAAAAATATAATCTTCAAAAAAAAATCCTCTAAAAGAGACCAAAATCCTTCAAGATATTATTATAACTCTATAATAACTAAACTCAAGTTTCAACACAAGCCAAAATATCATCTTTCCAAAATCCTCATATAAAAACAGACCTATTACACAGGGGCCAATATTCCTCCCTTAAGCTACTATACTCTATTAATGAATCTAAACACAAGATCCTGCAAAGAAATGCTGCTTGGACTGACAATTCAACAGGTTTTGCACATGGTAGTAGAAAATCATAAGAACTTGAAAACTTGTTGTGTCAGAAAATGAAGTGGCTCCATGATACCAAATAAATTGGTTACCTAGTTGATTGGGTGAGTAGTCTCATACAACAAGTTCTCAAAACTGACAATTCCCATTACAACACATAAAACCCCAATAGGTACTGACATTCATTGTACTATTATTACCTATTTGTTCATGGGAATATATATCAATGCAGATTTCCCCAAAGCCCAAGGGTGGGTTTTTAGCCTTTAGTGTGCTGATTGAATCCTGATGCCTAATGGTGGACAAATTTCAAAAACAAAGTTGCCAGTCTGATGAGGAGGAGGAGGAGGATCAGTTAAGCTAACTGACACTATTCACTCCTTGTCCCACTAATTTAATGCACTTCCTAAATGTAGGCACATTAAAGTTTAGGGCTTAGGGTTTAAGGATTTATGGTGACAGACTATCTAGTCTTGTTAACCATATTGAAGTTATTTGGAAAGTTGGTTGGAGTGAGGATCAGAACGTCTCGAGTTTGGGCTCGATACGGGATGAAAAAATTACAAACCAAAATAATTGGAACCCAAATTACATGACTTAATTTTTCGGTAATGATCATACGTTGGTTCTAGTGATCAAAATATTCTGTTGAACATGGTTTTAAAAATAATAATTTCATCTGCCACACCAGACCTTAATGTCATGGAATGAACGCACCCTTGCCCATTAAGTTAAGTTGGGTGTGTCGCCAAGCTCACCCTAATGGTGCTTCACAATTCCATAGTACCTATCTATGTTCAGTTTTTTTGAGACTTTTTGAAATTATTGTCATTGTGTCTACAGTTCACCATGTAAACTATTATTTTGCAAAATTCAAACAAACTTTCAAGTGCAATTTAGGAACACAAATGGGCGGAAAACCAAACTCAAACTGCACTTAAGTGCATGCATGTTGGTCAGTGTTCTGGATGTCAGGTGATAGAAGAAGAACCCCTGATAATCGATTGTCAGGAGATTGAGATAATTTATGAATTTGAACACAATTTATTTGTTTACTTATACTTCAGTCTGTGAATGAAGTTGGAAACAGATAAACCTCTAAATAAGTTAATGTTGAAACTGTGGTGTGTTTGTTTGTCTATATGTGCATGGAGCTTACTAGTCTGTCTGTGGACAATGTGAATGAATTGCATTTCTTTCAATTTTGAAAGGACTTTGGAGGGTGCGGGGAATCTATCCATGAAGGAAGGTAGTTTGTTTTGTTTTGTAGTTATGAGATCCACCAAACTGGAATGCTTCAGATCGTGTTCTTGGTGTCTTTGGAAAGCTCTTGACAGACGAGGGGTGCATGGGCTTAGTTCCATGACATTTGGACTTGCGGTGCAAAAGTTCTTGAATATTGAATGTTTTCTTCACTGAAAATTAAATTGAATCGTGACTGAAAATTTCAGAGGAATTGGTATGTGCCTTTGGTGTTCATGGAAAGATCTTGATGAGCAGGCTTTAATGGAATTTATTTGGTAAGAGTTGGATTCAAAATGTGGGAGAAATTGATTCTTAAGTGATTCCTGCTGCTGAAAGAAAATTCAAATAAATTCCAGAAAACCAGGTTTTGGAAGGAAAATCAGTTGAGGATGTGGTAACACTTGGGCCAATGGCACAGACCATACTAGTGGTTACTCCAACAGACAATTTGATTTTGGTTTTGATTTTGTTGCATGTCCATGACTTTTGAAATTCTCATTCTTATCACTGCATTAGCGAAGAGGTGGGTTGTCATTTACCTTGTTTGTCTTCTTGCTCTCTTGCAAGGATCTATGAAGGAGGGTAGTTTTTTTTCTTTTGTTTGTTTGTCAAGTGAGGTGGGTATTTTTCTTTCTTCCTACACATTATGAGACCTCATTCATAACAATGATGGTATTATTGGTGTTGGTTCACCCTAGCTAGTTATCGATACAACTAGTTACAAATACATGTGAAAATTTAATAAGTTCAACCCAACACTCTTCGTTTTTACAAACATTCAACCTTCAACAAATATCATAGTACATTGGCAAGTTCAACCCTAGTTGTATGATTTTCAAAATGTTGGAAATTTGAGAATTTTTTTTTCAAAAATATTTTTTGTGATTGAAAATTTAAAATCTGATGGAATATTTTAAAATTGTCATTTGTCAAAATGGAATCTTCAAATAACATTAATTATTCAACATACGTGTTAAAGTGGCCAAGGTACCATGGTAATACAAATTGGATTCATTATAATGGGTGGTCCCATTATTCATACATAGCCATCCTCAATCTTTCTCCTTTTGCTTTAGTTGCAAAAATGTTTATAAAATCCAATTAGGTTTTCCCTTCTATTTTAAAAAATTATATGTCATGGTTCATATGATTCCACATTTCATAGAAATTGTGAAGCATGGAATATGTTACTGTCATCCTTGCTCTATCCATTCTAGAGTTGAAATGTCTTAGAATTTTTCATCTATTATTTAATGAATCGAAATTTTTATTATTATCACAACCATCTTTATTCATGCTAGAATCATGTATCTTATTTTGTCCACATATATAAAGTTAGTAATATTTCAATTTTTTTCCCAAATATGTTCAAATTGGACAAGTGAATCACTGATGTAAGTTGTACATATCACACCTCTAACCATAAGAACAAGATCTTGCAAAATCTTTTGGTCTCTTACAATTGTATTAGTTAAAGACCTTGAATTGACCATCATCATGAATTCTTCTTAGTTGTTGAGCACACACATTCGAGAACTCCTTGTTTGCACCACAAACACCTTGCAAAATAATATTGTCAATTTATTTTTGTTAAAAAAAAAAGACTTTGTGCAAGTATGAGCCTTTTGCTTGAAAGATCTACCAAAAGGAATGTGAGTTCCATCTATTGATCCACGTATGTTTGGTAAACTTGTCAATTCATGGAATTCTTGAATAGTCAACCTCAATTGATTCCCTATTGGTATGTTAATGTACTTGTTACAAAAAAAAAATCTATTATTGAAAACATCACATATCATGTCCACATATTTTTTAATAGTTGATCCACCCACATTAAAACAATCAACCATATGAGCGGCATCATGTTCATGAACAAATCTATAAAGAAGAGAACTAGTCTTCACTAGAGTACTATAGTGGAGGTGTGTTGAATTCAAAGTAGATAGTGAACATCTTCATTGTGGTCGATTCGTCATATCTCCATTCAGAAGTGGTCAAGCCAATATAGTAGGAATTGATGTGCACATAGCACTATTTAGAGGAGTGGAAAGAACATGTATCACACATGCAAAATTTAAAAAGTGACACATGAATAGTATACAATATTAGGCATTCAAAAATCGGTGTGCGATATTTTAATCAACTTGCAACTATTTTTTTAATCTTTAATTGTGGTCTCATAAGATTGAGGCATTGGGATTGCAAGAATGGAATCAACTTTAACATCAATTTTTGAAAGAATCATAATTCTCTTACATGATGTATTTTCTATCTTTCATTTTTGGGTTAGTATGTCATACATTAGCTTTTAATTGATTGCACTATTTGAACTGTTTAGGTTCTTTCTATCACAATTGAAGATGTTGTCTCCTTATGGTGACCAAACACCCTACAATAGTGATAAATTAATTCATCTTTAAATCAAGGTCATTGTCAAAGATAAATGTTTGAATTCTTGATTTAATGACAATGAAATTTGCGAGTGTAGCATACAAGAGCATATAATCAAGAAAACCTTCTTGTGAAAGTGAGTTTTGTTGCAAAAAAGAGAGAAAAAGACCACAAAATTTGCAAAAATGATTGTAAAAAACTTTATTTATTTTTGGATGACAATTATATGTTTCTAGAACCTTTCTTAAAAGGCTTAATCAATTTTTAAAAACCAATAACCTTTTGCAATCAATTTACACCTTTGACTTGAACACCCCTATATCATCAAAATCCATAATGAGGTTGGGAAGGGCACCTCTATGTGTGGAGCTCTTTGTTTTTGGGATTGTTTTTGATGTGAATATGGACTATGGAACTCCTTGGAACCTTAAAAACCATAGAGACCACTTATTGTAATCAAATCCCCCCCCAAAAAATTGTTTTTCGTACTAGCTATGGGGTCAAAGGTCTATAAGCTTACATGTGCCCAATATTAGGTTAATTGTTAGCTTGCTTGTTAGCTTGGTGGTGTGGCCTATCACCTATTAGGTTCCAAGCTAATAGAATAGCTATGTGCCCAAGTAACTCATGATACCATTGGAAAGCCCTAAATGAGTAGGGGTGCCACCAAAATGGTTTCATAATGTTTAGACCCATGGTGTAAGAGTTATTGAATATTGAACAATTCAATAAAATCAAAACTAAAAGTTAATTGGGACATGTTTTTTTAATGTTGGATACCCCCCGCACAACAAGTAGGATCTTATGGAGGTGGTTTTGTAATTTTTAAGCCTAAAGTGTTGGAGCTATTGAATTTGGAGTATTTTTTATTGTTGTAAATTGAATAAGAAATTATCAAATCAAAACCAAAAATAAACTTGGGGCAATGGTGCATGCCACACTAGTCCATCTATTATGGAAAGCAATTTTTTTGTTTGTCACATTGAGATCTCCCAAGTCATGGCACAACTCCCCTTCCCCCTCCCACCTCCCCCCCATGATCTTGGTACCCTTGGAAAGCCCTCAATGAGTAAGGGGTCATTGAGGCAATTTCATAATGTTCAGACTTATGGTGCAAGAATTATTGAAGATTCAAACATTTTGTCAATGAAAATTCAAAAAGATCAAAACTAACATTTAAAGGAGATTGGGGCAAACTCTTGGTATTGTTGGAAAGCTCTTGAGGAGTCAGATTTCTTGGAGTGATTTTGCAAGTTTTAGACATAAGGAAAGGGACATATTGAATTTTGAGCAAATTTTGTCACTAAAAATTAATTAAAATGAAAAACAAATCTCACAATTGAGCTGTATCATTAGGGTCCTGTTCACACCTGGAGCAGTTATATAAGTCCAGTTCACACTTGGGCCAGTGACACAGGCCACACCAGTAATTAATAATGTCCAGATTTTATCTTAAATATTCCAGAAAAGACTGGAGAGTTTCTTCCTACAAATGAACAAAAATGAAAACCATGTCCTCAAAGAGAAAATGGTATAGCAAGAATGTTTTTATAGTGGAGAAGGTGGCGCCCGAAAGGCCACATTCCAATTCTGCCCTTAGTGCGCCTTTATTGATTAGCCTACAAAAGTGAATGTTTCAACCCATGTTGAAAACGGGCTGCTTGTGAAAATGGACTATTATCTCACAAATTGTGACTACAAGGTGGAGTCTTCACATATTTCAGTGTGCAGAGGAGAGGGGAGGAGGATAAAATCAGCAATGGGTCCTTCTTGTAGACAATACAAAAGCATTGCTTGCTTCTTCTTTTTTTTCTTGTCTGCCTTTGACTCAGTCCATCTTTTTGAAAAACAGATGAATGCTGCCCAGACACAAATTTTGGGTCCTCTTATGTATAACCTCCTCCCGCAGGCGTTCTGGATGTAGGGTTCTGCCAATCTCAACCACATCCAACTTTGTACTAGAATGTTTTTTGAAAGGTGAAATTTTGCCAAAAAAAATGACTCTTTTTTTTTTTGGAATTTTTGAAAATCTGGCAAAAAAAAGGAACTTTGAAGGTCTGGCCTTGTCTGTTATTAGATCTCCCCCTCCTTTGAACTTGGCCCCTTCCCCATTGCCACACATTTATGTCAAGTTCCAGTACATCTATCTATGAAGGAAGGAAGGTAGTTTGTTTTGTTTTGTAGTTATGAGATCCACAGAACTGGGATGCTTCAGATTGTGTTCTTGATGTCTTTGGAAAGCTCTTGAGGAGAGGGGTGCATGGGCTTGGTTCCATGATGACGTTTGGACTTGTGGTGCAAAAGTTCTTGAATATTGAATGTTTTCTTCACTGAAAATTAAATTAAATTGTAGCTGAAAATTTTGGAGGAATTGGAATGTCCCTTTGGTGTTGTTGGAAAGATCTTGATGGGCAGGATTTAATGGGAATTTATTTGTAAGATTTGGATTCAGAATGTGGGAGATATTGATTTTTAAGTGATTTCTACAGCTGAAGATTCAAATAAATTCCAAAAAACCAGGTTTTGGAAGGAAAAATCAGTTGAGGAAGTGGTAACACTTGGGCCAACGGCACAGGCCACACTAGTTATCATTAATAGAGCATGACTCTCAAATGTTTTCACTTGTTGTCCCTCAGTTGTAGTCAACCTGGCTAAATCCATTATGTACCATCACCACATTAGTACTACTCTAAAATCCTTTGAAAAAAACACTGCTTAGTAGTGTGCAAATTAATTCTTCACATTATTCATAATAGTGTACAATTGAATAGAAATATGAATTGGAACTTGATTTTATTTTCTTAATGAATCAGACCCGGAATTCAGATTCCCAGTTCTATTCAAAATGGGTGCCAAGATTTTTTATGAAGGAATTGACTAGAATCAATTGTGGTTAAAGGGAGTCGATTGTGAGTTGAGTCTGATTTCCAAAACCAAAACTGAAATCAGAATAATTTTTGTGAAAAATTTGACACAGAACCAGATTCCGAGTTCCATTTATGCATGGAACTGGAACAAAGATAGTTCTATTCTTTTCTAAAGAACTGGAACTCGAGGTTCTTCATAGAAATAAATAATTGGCTAGCACTGGTTCTAACCACTATCTGGGTGTTATTAGTATATGGTTAGTATGACCATATACCCTACCCAGTTAGTGATTTTGTTTGTAAAACATCACATTGACAATGGAAATGCAAAACCAAAACAAGATAAACACAAAGTCCAGAAACATAAGGAATGCGGCACATGAAGACAACATGCAGAATGCAAAAACTGTCAACAGAAGCTGATGACCATGTAACCTCCAAGCATCTCCAACAAAAAGAGCCTTTTGAGCTTCTCTAGTACCTCTGAAACTGTGATTTGTCACCCACTAAGACTGAAAGAGCAGAGCAAATTCCGCATTAAATGCACCAAGTAAGCAATCACATGATAAGTGTGGACACACTTACATGAAGAGCAGACCAAGACTTGAGAGTGTTTAGGGTCTCAAGTCTTGGTCTCTTAAGCTGGGGGATCTTGTGGCAATTTGCTATTCTGCTGCTGGAAGGTCACACTCTCGACTTGTGTCTAAGACCGACAAATATCTATCTGTTGGCTGCACTATGCTCAGGCAAAAAGATGAGTACCAAACAGAACACATGATTGTCAAATCTGGAAATCAATCGGTTTTTCAGTACACGTTCTCTCTGCAGTCTTGAGCTTCTGTAGAATTGTTGAGGAATAGGGTAAGCGAGACCTCCTTGGTGAGCGTACTTTCTTTGGAGAAGGAGACTGTTCTCGAGGCTCTGCAACTTCAACTTTTTGGGCAGAGAAGATCATGGCCACTGGCATGCCCTCCTCTGATTCATGCCTTATGCTTGAACTTTCTGATGATTTAGGTCTCTGTGATTTCCTTGGCAAATGAGGTTCCTTTCGAGAAAGCTGCTCTTCAGGCTCTGTGACCTCAACTCTCTGGTCACCTGGTCTGCACACCTCATCCAATTCAGACCTTATGCTTGAGCTTTCTGATGGTTTGGACACAGGTGATCTCCTTGGTGAACTAACTGTCTTCAAAGAGGAAGGTTCCCTGTCCTCAAGCTTGCACCCCTCCTCCAATTCAAGCCTGATCTTTGCACTTTCTGGCAGTATTTCAGACTCCAGAGTTCTGAAAGACTGTGGCAAGTGTGACTTCCTTGGTGAACATGCTCTCTTGAAAGAAGAGGGCTGTTCTGCAATCCCTGCAACCTCAACTTTCTGTGGTAAGCGTGTCTTGCTAACTGGTCTATATTCATTGTCTACTTCAGGCCTTGTCACTAAACTCTCTGATGGCTGTTCAATCTGCAGAGTTTCCAGATTTATTTGCCCAGTTCTAGTTACACAAAGCCACTCCCGTGGCATTGCAATGTCATCACCACCACTCTTGGGTATGTGCCATGATCCTTTTTCAGATTCCTGAAACACTCAAAATTCCAGAAGTTAGAAAAACAAAGAGATTACCACTCAAACAAAAAAGCTTAACAGCTTAACTATATTAGCAAAATAGAACACATTCACATACAGACTACTATGTTGATGGAAGAAAGAGACCCCACCTGAATCACAATTGAATATGGTGGTGGCATGTGAAAGACTGGATCCTTTCTGTTCAGAGTGAAGCGGACCTGGTAAAAACCCACCACAGATACAATGAGAAAACAAATCAATGGACCCATTACCCATTCATGTGTACGCAATGTCCACCTTCTTAAAATAGTGATATCTTCCACTATGCTTGACAGCTGAAGGTGAACCGTACCAACTAACACATGGATTGGTGCAATTCACAAACCAGGGAAGCTTCAAAATGCAAATGGACACTGAACAAAAAAATTGTCCAATGAAAATGTCACCTAGAAACTGACAACATCACACCTGGTGGCGCTCCTTCCACTTGGGAAAGAACTCATTTCCAAGTAGCTCAAACAAATGATCCCGCATCTCATCATTTGTGACAAGCACACACTTGTACCTGACTGCTGCATAGAGCCAGTACCTGAAGGACATGCCAACCAAAACGCTACCTTAAAATTAATTACATGGGTACAAGTTGCCACTTACTATGCTTGCACCTGAACTTTGGCAAGGTTATCAAAAGCATGGAAAGAAAGTCTGCCTTGCCACACCCACCAATCATCATTAGATCCAGTTGGTGTTGTGTAGATGCAGTCAGCATTTTGCCATCTCTTCAGGATGCTCATAGCACTTGATGCAGTGGCAGCACGCCCTTTGGTGCGTTGGTGATGCAACAGTATAAGAGGTTCTCTGTTGGAACCAATCTTCTTCTGTATACCATTCACCACTGCATTGAGCTACACATAATAAGACCAAGGTCAGACCTCCAGTCTCATGGGCAAGCAGAAAGTTTGCTCCTCCATTTTAAGCTTGAAAATTTCTATAAAATACAAATTGCTTGACACAGAAAGACTGTTGACAAAGTCTACCTGATAAAAGTTGAAGCCTCTATCCCCAAAGTTTTGGTTATGCAGTGCTACATTTGCAGCATCCACAATTGCATCAAATGGTCCATGCTGATCAAGCCAAGCCTGTGTACCCCATTTGACCAATCAAAACATAAACCCCACATTTCAGAATCACCAGTGAATGAGCATGTCATTGAGCCAGACATAACATACTGCTTTGCTTACCAAGGTCAGAGACTGCAATTAATCTCACCTGAAACTTTCTAAATTCATTGTTCTTGGCCTCCCGTTGACATGCCAATTTGAACAAAGACTCTGCAAACATCTCTGTTTCTCTTGGGTCAAGATCGATAGTCACAAGCTGTTCTCCACAAGTCTGGCATACACCTTCTTCATCAAGCTGGCTTATATTTACTTCCCATGGTCCCTTTCCAAGCCATCCCAATCCATGCCAGCCACCTCCCCCCCTCTCAACAGCTTCCTTCACTGCATCTATTTGTGGTAAGTTTGACCAGTTTAATTTTCCTGCATTTACAGCAGCAGTACTAGTAAACCACTGCTGCACCACTCCCAATGTCGATGCTGAAACCTCCCTCACAGTTGCACGCAGTTGGTGGAGTAAACTGTACACCTTATCTTCTAAGCCCAGTTCCACACTTAGCTTCAGCAGGGCTTCCAATTCAGCTTCTTCAGGTCGAATGCCTGCTGCACGCATGTGCTCATCAACCTCAAATGCCTTGTCCGCAATCTTATGTTTGCAGTATGTGTAAAGGGCTGGGCTGTATGACCTAAGTCTGGAACAATCACAATTTTGAATATTGCATAAAAGAGATGACAAGAAAAACTTATCTTAGCATAAGTACTGAGATATAGTCAAGCTAAAAAGAATTGAGAGATAAAACCAATATTGAGGTTACGGATATTTCAGGTCTGGAAAAGGTTCTGCACTCAGGGTTAAGCATTAGAAGATATCATACCGGGGAGTGATCTTTGCCTCAGCCATCTGCTTGACCATGTCAAAAGCAAGATCTCCATCTCCTTTTGCAACTGCCAAGCGGGCAACAGCTGTGAAAGTGGCCTCATTAGGAGGCACCCCTTGTGACTTCATTGCCTCATAAATCTGAAAACCTCGTTTCAAGCAGAACTCCTTCTGATCATTTGAGAGGACAATGACATCTTCAGCACGGTAATCACCAACAAGCTCCTTTCCACTGCCTGCAAAAATCACCAGTGAGCATAAGCCACCAGGTGCAATCTAGTCCAAAAATTGTCTGGAATGCAAATCCTATAGCTTATTATTGTTTCCATCTTCTACACTCATGAGAATTAGACCTCTTTTGAATTGGTAGACAGACATCCTTGAAACTGCAGCTTTCTTTTTTGTTCACACATCAGAGCATGTTGTTAGCCATCTTACTAAGTGACTTTGTCTCTAGAGTGCTAAAAATGTAGTAAGGAATTGCTTCACAAGTGCAAAATATTGTCAACTACATGCAATAAACTCTACAAAGAAATTCACCATCCACTTCTGCAAGGAAGCAACCCAAGACCTTGCCGGCTGCGCTCTTTGCCGCTTTTCCCTTGCTTCAGTACACCTGTCGCAGCTGATGAGCAAAGATACAAAACAACATTGAAACAATACTGGTCGAAACTCATAGACCCTTCTGCTACAACCTTGTCATAAAGCTCAAGTGCCTGCATGACATTGGCATGCTTGGAGCACATCTCAAGGGTGTGTTGCAGGTCTAACTCCACTGAATCCTTCCTCCTCTTCACTTTGTGTTCTTCCATAACACCTGCAGACTTCATATTGAGTCCACGTCGCTTGCGACTTTGCCCATTCTGAATAATCTTGTCTTGTTCATGAACTGAATTACCAACCATTTCCTGCAAGGTCACTGCAATTGCCCATGTCCTTGTCTCAATATCATCACCTCAAAATCACATTCTTGAACACATTCTCTTTGCTGGCATATTATAATGAGCAGATTATCAAAAGTGGCACCATCTACATTGACCTTAGTACATATCTAAAGACTTGAAAATCCATCATTCTGCAGAACATTGTTGAACCTGCATTCAAAAGCAGAAAAGAGTACATGAATTTCTACTTGCATTCATGTACTCTTTCAGAAATTCATGTACTCTCTTCTGCTTTTGAACATGCATTTCTACTTGCATCCAATAAGAAAGACATCTGTTTCTCTCTTAGAACAAGAAACATGCATTCGACACTAGATGTGTGTTCTACAAGTGTATACCAGAACTAAGAACTTTTGCTACCAGAGATGTAATTGCAACTACCGGAATGCTGTGTGCAAGTGGACGAATATGATATGTCCTGTCCAATTTCGGAATCCTTAGACTTGTTTCTAAGCTTGTTGATTATCATCTTCCCACCAGCTGTAACTGAGTTGCCTCTGCCTTGATCAACTTTCGTGCATCCCTGTCTTTTCTTCTGTGAACTTACATTCACAGAATTGTCCCTTTGACCTCCTCTCTGAGACTTCCTGGTTGAATTGTCAGCCTCAAGATCACCTGCAAAAAAGAAGGATACTTCATGTGACAGTTTATTTTTTGTTGCTCAAAGAAACCACACAAAATCATGGCACCAAACCCTAACCCTACGACCAACCCAAATGCAACGTTCAGGCGTCATGCAGGCCAAGAAAGCATCATCAATTCAAATTGAGTGTGCAAACAGACTGAAAAAATCCAAAAACTAGTTGCTGGAAATTATTCAGCACCAGAGCCTTCCCCGGAAGATTTATTCGTGAGGGAAAAACCTTCTTCGGACATACAAAACCCTAATTTATTTTTTCTCATCACAAAACCTCGAAAGCCGCAGAAACACCGAAACCCAATTCGACTCAGAAAACCTACTCAAATGGGTACCAAACAAAAAGAAAGAAAAACCCAAATGCCACAACCTAATCTTGAAGTCGAGGAGCTACTCACCATCCGCCTCAGTAGAAGACCCAATTCTCCTTACACCCAAGTAGTTGCAATCCTCGGGGTGGTTCACCACCGCGCTCCGAAAAAGCCGAGGTAATACTACTCGTCCACAACTGGCACCAGTCCGCCCAACATCATGATGATGGAAGGGCAAGCCCCGACAGATTGCAGCACAATTGGAGGTCAGGTACAAGGAGGAAGAAGTCACGGCAGGGAGCAGCAGCAGCTGCGAGTGCAGACGCGAAGGCCCGACGACGAGAGCCAAGGGAGGCGGAGGCGCCAGCGTTGCCACCACCCCCATCGCCACGAGTCCATCGTTGTAGACCACCACCCTTTGCAGCTCCCTCTCCGCCCTACAGCAGCTACGGCGTACAAAAAGACAGATACGACATTGTATATACGTTCCTACAAAGCTGATACGGTTATGGCCTTTGTTCCCTCTCCCTAAAACTGAGAGGTTGCAAGATTCCAATTGCCAGGGCAGAAAGAAACACATTCTGAAGTGCAGAATGATGTCCAAGTCTGGAACGACTTGGAATGATCAAGTTGTAGCGTGAAGAGAGAATGGGCGTGTCGGTTGAAAGGCCAAGAGCTGCCGTAGAACGGTACGTAATTCCTAGGCGGAATCATCATGTGCGTACATCAAGGAATTGGGCGCTGCAACAACAGCAAGGTGGGTGTTGTTGTCTCTTTGAAGTCTTGTCAGTAGATTTCAATCCTCTGCTTTCTCAGAGGGGTCATCAGTGAACGTGGATCATACATGTCGAAGAAAGATGCAAAGAAGGGAGGTGGATCCGGGGAATCTGATGAATTGGAGCTACTGAAGGCCAAATGCTTGGCAAAGGAGCTGGAACTATTCACTATTCGAGACAAAATGCACCGACTTGAGGAACGCTCCCTGCTCATCGAAAACCACATTGAGCGTCTCACCACAACTTCCAAAGAGAAGATTGGTAGCTTGAACGACATCATCAGCTTGCTTAATGGGTACAACAAAGAAGGATTTAGGGTTTGGATTTACAATGGAAAGATCATAGTCACCATCAGTAATAATAGTTTCTCTGCTTCAAACAGTTTCTCTGCTACAATGGGTTTCTCTTTTCCAAAGGATTTCTCTGCTACAAAGAGTTCATGACTTTTAGGGTGTCTCGGCTGCAAAGGGTTTATGGCCTTCAGGGTTTCTCTGCTACAAAGGATTTCTCATGGCCTTTTTTGGCATGCAATCGACTTGAATCCCTTCTCGTTCATGCACGTCTTTGAATTATTTGTGAAACAAGGTAGGGAAGTCATGCATTTCCAGTGTACATACTGGTTGCTGCTAAAGCTTGAGATCATCTACTATTTGTCTTTGATGAACTAACTCATAGCTGCATGTATGCATATTGTATATTTTCTGACAGATATGGGAAGACCAAAGATGGGAAAATTGCTCAACTGGAGGAAGATGTTCAAAGGTTAGAGATGACATTGAATGAGACGACTGTGAGACTGACCAAAGAGATGGAAGCATCAGACAATGCACATCAATTCAACTATGATGCTCTCCAGTTGCAGATGGATGCTGCCACTGTCAAGCTCCGTGAGTTGCATGAATTCAACTTACGGAAAAAAGCTGTGGAAGAGGAGTTGGCAAGGTATTCATGATGCCCTTTTGATTTTTACAATGTCATGAATTCTGTCTGGCCCAGCAACCATATCATATAGTTTGTCTTGAAAATTGTTCACTCTTGGTGCCACAATATCGGTCTATGTACATATGTAGTTGATTGATTTTGCACTTTGAGTGTGGTGGATCACAAGTCACCTACAATGGAGGGGTTGATGATCTGCCGTTTCACATCATGTAGATTGAAAGAACAGCTGATCAAAGAGCAAGCAGAATATAAAGAGGCACTTAGTGAATCTGAGAGGAATTCGATTGCCATTCAAGAGAGGTTGAAGAAGGAGATTCACACCAAAGTAGATGAAACCAGGCAGGAGATGACAAAACTCATGGAGGAGCAGCTTCATGCTGTATTGTACTTCCGAAATTTCCTTCCATTCCATGATCCCTTTCATGAATGGAACTTAGTGCATGGCATCTTAAAAATTGTCGTGATTGACTTGGACCAAGTCCTCCATGGACACTTGAAACCTCAAACTTTTCCTCTAACCCTAGAGGGGGGAAATCCCATTCCTTTGAATGCCAAAGTCTAAGCAGGATATGTCCTACCAGCATTGAATCTCTTGTTTTTGGGCTAGGGTTGTCCTGTTCTTTGTCTGAGGATTGGTGCCATAAGAAGATCCAGTTACCCACTTTACTGAAACTTCTGAAGAACTATTGTTTCTGTTGCAGAAAACAAAAAAGACAATTCTTGAGAATGAGCAGCTGCGGAATGAGGTTGTATACCACACCCACCAGACTATGGTGCTGGTCAAGGAGAATGAGAAAGTTCTCACAGAAAACCAGAATCTCAACCGAGCACTTATCCTTGCAAAAGAGGTCAGTTAATTACTTCTAGAAGGAGCTGACACAGATACCAACATGAAGAAATTGGTATGCTTAACTTTAGACACGCTGGTTCGTAGGCACATCTGTAGCACATCATGCACCCTTGCAAATTGGCCTTAGTCTTCTTTAATGCAGAGGTTTCTTTTGAATTGGATTCATGACACAATGTTTTGTTCATCAAATGTTTAAAAAACCTGTGCATTGCATGCGCATTGTGGTTCACAGCTGGAGGAGGATTTGACAACTCGGAACCACATGTACCAAAAGACCACAAGAATTCTAGTTTACAAGTTGCGTGGTATAAATTTCCTCAAAGACTCTTCCTTATTGCGTGCCCATCAAGGTCTATGTTGAGTCATCATTTTCTCTTTCAAGGTCTGTTCACAGGTCTCCAATTTGGTGTCATCAATCCTTTGTTCATTTGCTCAAGCTCATCATATCTTCAATAATCTCTGTCCACATTAGTAATTGCCTTACTACTCATTGAACTACGTAGGAGGATATGCTAGTTCAGAAAAGCCAATTGAAGGCAAAGGTCATTGAGAACCATATTGCATGCAATGGGTTTATGAAGAACAAGTAGTTCTGGTGGTCTAAAATTTCTTTTGAGTTTGGTTTGGTTTGGGCCTGTTTCATTGTGTTCTTGGAGCAGATAAACAGCTGGCAATTGACCAGGGAAAGAAGCTAGAGCAAGGTAAGAGTGATGACGAAGATCTGCAGGAGATTATGATTCGTGCAGATCGGTTGAAGATTCCAATCTCTGTGCACCACAAGGTTGCTAATATCAAACCTCAGCCCATAGCCTGGGATTATCATGATCTGGTTAATTCTTGTTTCTTGATACAAATGACTCATACATTCCTTGGCTGATTGGAGTTATGTCTTAGGGTTTATGAATATGACCAGAGTTCTAACTTGCTTTTGATCCATGAAAAACATTATTGCAGAAATTGAGCTTATTTGCATCTTAAAATTGACTGGTGGCTTGCAGAAGGAAACTATGGATGTGAATTTGAAGGCAGAGAATGAGGCTATTAAATTCCTCTATGCATGCCTGGAAGACATTGAACTAGAGAGGGCGACATCAATGGCACAAAGGTACGAGTATAAGCAAAACCCGATTGTTTACAGTTTAATCTCATTTCAGAGCTATGATGATTGATCTCCCCTCATGTTGAACCTTTGATACATGCAGCCAAAATTCTACTTGCCATTAAAAATATTTGCTGACAGAATTCATATGTGCTGAAAGTGATGCCAAAAATGACATTCAAGAGACTGAAATTTGACTTGAGTTGAACTGCAGCATGGAGTCAAGTTCAAGGAAACTGGATCTACCACTTGACCATTTCAATTTAGAACAACGACAAGAGATGTTGAAGTAAGTTTAAGTTGCAGCTTAATTGTCATTCAGTCTCTCACTTCAATGTTATTCCCTGTTAGCACTTGCAAACTCCTCACTCTAGACAATCATTTCCTATCTATATATTAAGATGGGTGTTTGTTTGAGGTGACCATGCTGTAAGCCTCCCCAAACCATGGGGCTGCTGGTCTTTTTGACATTAATACTGCAAGGAAATGGGATTGGAAGCTAATTGAGTCCTAAGACATTGATGTTATGGGACGTGCAGGAGATTGGTACATAGAGCTGAGTCACTACGAGAAATGACAAAGAAATTGGTGCATCATTCGCCTAGGACAGCACCCTACACTCCTAGGACGCTTGCGCATGATGAAGGTAAACTGTTGACACGATTGATCATCACCCATACACCTCATGCTTTGTACCCTACCTTGTGAAGGAAAAACCCACAAATACCTTCATCCATTCATCCTCAATTTCTGATGATGATTGTTTTTTTTAATGATGGGTTTCTGGTGCTAACCGTTTTGCAGGCTCAACTTTCAAAATCTATGTTGATGATATCCTTTCACTACCTATTGGCGAGATTATGAAAGCTGGGGGAAGTGATGATGCCCCAAACTTGGAAATAGTTGAGGTTTGAGGAAGCCAAATGCATGAGCTTTGCTTTCATCAGGTTTGTGGCTTGCAAGGTCAATGAGGTATGTATACCCGACAAAATATTCCCTCTTTCTCCATTTTCAAAATATTAATAGAACATTTTGTGATTTCCATGTTAAAGCTATAGTTTAATGTGATGCAAGTACAACCATATTATATCTAATCTTGAATGGTTTCTTTAAGATAGTTCAAACACTTTTGGTTGTGTTATTTTCTCCAAGTTTGTGATGTTAATCATCATTGTCACCATATGAATAAGTTGATTTCATTTTCGGGCCTACACCCCTCAAGGCCTACTGTCCTTGAGGCTATGACCCTCAAATTAGGTTGCCATTTCGTTGTTCTTCATTGGCATTCTTCTCTTCTCATTGTTTCTTTGATGGCTTTTTTCATCCTTAACATCATCTAGGTTATAGGTTTACATGAAAGTATATGCTTTATTTAGCATTAATAATTTGAAAGGAGGGAGGGAGGATTCAAGTCTTCACTACTTCTAAAAGAGAACAAAATTTTATTAATATCAAAAGATAAAGTAATTAGAAAACAAGAAAAAATGTTTACATATTTGAAAAGAGAGGATGATTAGAAAAAGCCAATTTAAAATGTCCACCTTCAAGCCTTATTTGGAGGTGATATTAAAACATTATTAGATGTCACATGTATTATGATGAATTTAATGTTTAGAATGAAGTTATCAAGTCTAACTAACTTCATAAACATAAATTTTTTAAAATGTAAGTTGTCAAATTTGTTAAAGCATTTTGATAAATATTTGATTTTCAATGGTGGCTTGAATAATTTTCTTAAAGTTTTGGATTTAAAGATGTCTACTAAATATTACAAAAAAAATTTAAGTTGAAATTTATTTATATTTTAGATATTATTATTGTGTAATATATTACATTTAAATTTTTTTTAGCACAACTATTATTAAATTGAAAGTATAAAAAAATTGTCATTAATTTTTAAAAATTTGTTTAAATTTCGTAATCATAAAAGAATTTCGTATTAGTTTAATTTTAATTTTGATTTTCAACATGACATCAATTAGGTTTCATGTTAATTTATATAAATTTGATTGTTATTTTACCTTCAAATTTCATCAATTATAGCGATATGAAACATGTCATTGTTATTTTTTGATATACAACAATGTGTAGGTATATCCTTTCCATCTTGTGATGACATGCATTCCTTGTCACAATCTTCTATCTTTTGTCAATATTATTTTTGGTAATCCAATTTATAATTAGTCATGGTTATAGAAAATAATTTCATCTTTATCCTCTTTTTTTTTTTGTTGACATGGAGGTGTTGGTTTTATTAAAATTTATTGTGAAGCTTATCACCATTGTAAAATAACACCATAAACTAAACATCTCATGAGATAATAATGAATTTTTTGCGAAATTCATTCATTCATAATTTGTATATTTCACACATTGATATTGAGCATTGAAAACACATGTAACACACAAACTAAAAATTTCTTCCAATAACCTTTGATGCAATATTTTTGTAGGTCCTTCCTCCTCAAATTGGAAGGAAAGGTGTCATATGGGTCAAGAAGGATCAAAATGGTCTCTTAAAGGTTGGAGAATGCAATGAATCATATGTTGTAAAATGAATATTAACTATGCACCTAAAGAGAGTGCATAAGCTCATTGTTAAAAAGAGAAATTTTAAGCACCCTTTAACTCATGAAAGGGGTTTTGACATCAAAATCATTTGTTAATGAATGCTCACATCTTGAATGATGCTCAACCTTTTGTGTTTTTTACACCATCTTTTCATTACGCTTGAATTCATCATATGATTGGTCTTTATCGATTATTTAAATTTCTTATATTATTTGTAGTTGATTTGAACTTATCATTTATATCATTTTTAACTACTTATCCATTTGGAGTTTCATAATACTAGTCATAAAATGACATTTATGAAGTAGTACATTTTTGCCTCCTTTATAATAATCTCTTCCAACCTTAGAATGATTAAATCCATGAATTATTTTGTTTCAATTTTCAATTCCAATTGAAAAAGATTCACCATAATCATTGAGTACGTAGTTGAATTATAACAAAATTTTGTTAAATCTAAATGATTAATGCTCACATAATTTCAAAAATATTGATTCAATATATCCCATTGACCCTTTGTGTTTGGCCATTAGTTTGCAAATAGAAAATCATATTAAATTTTAACTTAGTTTAAAATTTTAAAAAAGAAATGTCCAAAATTTCTTGCTAAGTGGGGAACAGTTACTTACGAGGGTTTACAAGTTTGACGGATTTTGATGAACATCTATTGTCCTTTTGATTAAAATCCAAAAATGAGAAATGTAATTTCGATCACTCACATTCGAGGGTTTCATTGTCACAATAATTTGAGAAAACTAAAAAAAAACACACCGCATTTTATTGTAAAGGTTGATCATGTCATCATATGTGAGAAAAATTCTAATACAAAAAAAAGTATGGATGTTTCCTATAACTTTTTCTTGTTGTCATTGATAACGCACTTAATCACTTTGCAATAGTTTTTTTAGTAATAAAATTTTTCATTTGCGAAATAAATTTGAAAAAGTTGAAAAGAAATTACAAAATATAATGAAAATAGAGTTTCTAAAAATATTACAAGCAATATGGTGCAATATGGTGGGGATAGGGTTTCCAAAAATATTCCAAATAACAAGGTTGTTTAAATAGGATTAATTATTGATGCTACCTAAATAGAATGATGCCCCAAAATTTACCAGATCTTAAAGTTGAAGTTAAGTTAATACTTGAACATGTAAAATAATCATTAATAGTTTTATGAAACCTGAAGTTAAAGTTGAATTAATGTCTAAACATGTAAAATAATCATTAATAGTTCTATCAAACTTTAAGTTAAAATTGAGTTGATGCCTGAACATGTAAAATAATCATTAATAGTTCTACCAGACCTGAAGTTAAAGTTGAATTGATACTTAAACATGTAAAATAATCATTAATAGTTCTACCAGACCTGAAGTTAAAGTTGAATTGATACTTAAACATGTAAAATAATCATTAATAGTTATACCGAACCCAAAGTTAAAATTGAATTAATGTTTGAACAAGTAAAAAAATTATCAACAACATGCAAACAAATATGGGGATTTCAAGCTAAAATGTTAATGTTGCCAAAGGGATGTAGAGGAAAATCATAGGAACACAAAGAAAAATGTAGAAAATAAAAGTGTAAAAAGGAGGTTTTTACAAAGACATTTTTAATCATATATATTAATTCAACAAGTCTATCAGTCAGTTAGTGACAGGGTTATACCCATCTGATAGTTATTAATTCACAGTGACTCTAAACGAATAGTGATTTCACCGCGTCGTTATTTGTAAGGTATGTAGTAATAGTAATTTTTAATGATTATTGAATAAAAAGAGGAGCATGGAGATGTTCATGATAAAACTTTTTTGGAGAGAATTGAAATTTTTCAAATCATCAAAGTTTATTAAAAAAAAATCTTTATATGACATCAAAAACATGTTATTCTAGCAAAAGGTAATTTTTATCAGAAACATTTATTATGACCTTCAATATGTTATTGTGTTTAACTCATAAATCAAATAACAACTTTGTTGTCTTTGTTGTTATGATTATAGTTTTTGTTCATCTAAAGTTGATCAAGTTAGCACACCTATTTATCACAATCAAAATGACATTTTTTTTTTACCGTTCCAAAAGGTTTATACTCATAAAATTTATTGAAATACTCTCATATGGACTTGTCAAAATAAGTAAAGTTTTATACAACCTAAATTTTTTATTATGGATTAATTTAATGTTTAGCATTTCACACAAATGTGTATGTAATGTTCTACATCTTTTATCATTTAAGGTTAATAAAAACTTTTATTTAAAATCATTATTGTGATTTTGTCATCACATTTTTTTGCCATTAGCATGTCATGTATTTTTTACATGAATTTAATGTGTAATTTTTCTTCTAGCAGATAAATGCACATTTACTGTCATTTAAAGATTTCATTTAACAAGGTGATACTTTTCACCTTCTTTTTGTTGTGTAATTTCACAAAATGGTGTTGCACAAAATGATCTTTCACATACTCATCTTTATCTTGCGTTTATTATTTTCACTTATAAACATGGCATAAAGGATTTGGGTGGTCCCTAAAGCTATTTCTTCTTGGTATTTTCCCTTTTGATTTAATGGATGAGACATAAAATTATTTTTGTTAAACTTATGATCAACTTTTATTCTTTTTGCAATGAAACGAATAAAAGATAATTATTTGTGCATGAACAAAAGTTGTATTCGAATGAAATCGCAAGAAGGAAACAACATAATGTTAAGAAAAGGTCTCTAAATTACTTTTGGTCAAATTTGTTTTTAAAATCTTGTTGAAAATTTTGGGCATTTTAAAGTAGGGTGTGGATATGTACAACACAAACGAATTTAGGATCAAAATTATGTATGTTTATTACATAGCTATGAAAATCTATGTTCTTGAATGCAGAAATATCTTTTCAACCTTCTATTGTTTATACATAACAATGTTTCCCCATTCTTTTATCATGAACTAAACATAAACACAAACCCCTTTCAAAACCAAAACTTCAATTTTAACAAACATTACATTCATATAATAATTTTGTACAAGTGAAGGTGTTTCTCAAAGTCACAAACACCCACTTATATACCAACCAAAAGGAAACTAGTCAAGAAACTTCCTAAAATCATAAGGAAACAAAATCACACGGTCCCCCATGTGATTCCACAATTAATCACAAAGAAACAAGATCACATGGTCCCGCATGTGAATCCAAAATTAATCACAAGGAAACATAATCACATGGTGCACATGACTTTCATATAAATTAATATGTGAAAGTCAATGCACCATGACCAAATTATGGAATCCAACCACTCAACTTACCCCTTTAAATCAAGTTACAAATACATCCATTGAAATGCATTATCATAAATTGAAAAAAATAAAACTTTTATTAACAGTCTTTTAATGGAAATTAACCTATGTAAATTATCTATGGAATGTCACCTTATGAGAATGATAATCCAGTAAATCCACTTAATTTAAAGACAAACAAACAATTCATAATTTCGATGCATTAAAGACCATTCATGACTGATATTTATTTTGAAACTTTTCCATTATTTTAATTCAAATGTTTTACTAAATTTTTGAAATTATTTTTAACAACTTGTGTAACAACTAGGTTTTAGGTTTAAGGTTTAGGGTTTAGGGTTTAGGTTTAAGGTTTAGGGTTTAAGGTTTAGGTTTAAGGTTTAAGATTTAAGATTTAAGATTTAAGGTATAGGGTTATTATATTATATTATATTATGGGTTATTATATTAATGTTATATTATATTATGAGTTTATGGATTTAGGTTTTATATTATTATGTTATAATATATTATAACGCAAACGCAAACCCAAAACCTAAAACCCAAACCCACTTGTGTAAATTGTAATTTAGGCTATATGGATATAAGAAGATGTGAAATTTGTGTGACATTTGTTCATTTATAAATTTGTATGTCATTTGTTAACACATTGATTTTTATGTCGAACATGTTTTGAACACATGACATTCATATGTAAAATGTACAAACTTATGAACGAATGAAATTCGCATAATTTTCATTATTAATTCATCAAATATTAAATTTATGATGAGTTTTTCTTTCCAATGACAATAGTTCAAAAATTTAATGCAAATAATTATTTTTTCTTTGAGTAAATATAACATTAAAATCTAATAACACAAGTGACCATGTGATTAATTGAAAGAAGTAATAATGAATAGAAAATTATGTAACTAATTACAATTATTAATGTGGTTGCATAAATGAAACAATATTTAACACAACTGTATGAAAGATTACAAAATTGATAAACAAAAAATGATCACATATAAACTTACAAAATGATTATATTAAGTGATAATGTGGTTAATTAAATCAAGAGATGCGTGATAAGAGTAAATGAAAATTACAAACTTACTAATTTAAATGATAATGTGATTAATTGAATGAAAGGTATTAATGTGATAATATGTTTGATTTAATGAAATAATATATGACAATTGCCCATTTTACTTTCATAATTTAAAAAATTTGTGTTACAATTTTCATGATATAAAATTTCAAGGTTATAACTTTTGAAAGTCTTTTTTCATGGTTCATGGTACGAAAATGCATAACGTAATAAACATATTTCATGATTACAACTTTTTAAACATTTTTTTTCATTGTTCATGGTGTAAAATCGTTTGGTGTAACATGCAAATTTTATGATCATACATGTTGTTTTCATGGTAATAAAAGGTTTTTAAGTTAGTGATGTGACATTTTAAAAACATTAGGATCTTAATGACATAATAACATCATTTTTCTCTTGAACTATGTATTGTATAATTTTGTCATAAACAACTTTCATAGTGTAAATATTCAAAGTTACATATTTTATGGTGCATTTTTTCATGGTTATAAGTCGCATTTTTAATGGATAGAAATGACATGTTTCATAACAACATTTGACATTTTTATAAGTACATGTGCCATTTTCCATGATGTCATGTTATCACTTTTGCACATGAAACATTATCATAAATGGTGAAAATAAAACAAAATTACGAGGTGAAAAATAATAAAATGACAATCAAAAAATTAAAAATTGAAATTTTATGCACACAAAAAAATTTTAAACAAATTTCATTTTGAAGGGCTATCCAAAGGACACACAAAAATATGGATTGAAGTTATTATGTAACTAATCATACTTTTTACCCATTTTACTATGTAATGTGTTGTTTTTTTACCATAAAAAATTTTCATGATGTAAAATTTCAAGGTTTTGTTTTTTAAAGTTTGTAAAAAATTGTTTGTAGTATAAAAATGCATGGTGTAACTAACATATTTTAAGATTATAGTTTATAACTACGATTTTCATGATTCTTGGTAATAGAAGGCACTTAAATTACTGACATGACATTTTAAAAACTCACATGATTTGCACTTAATAATATAATAACTCAATTTTTTTGTTGCACTATTTATTGTACAATTTTATCATAAACAACTTTCTTGGTTTAATATTGGATTGAACAATTCACAAATATCCCTCATCTCAAATGAAAATTATGTGAAAATGTACATGTAATTTTTTAAACCATCATAATCATTGGGAAAAGAATTGAAATGATGTCACGGTCATTAGGAAAAGAAATATGAAAGCTTTTTGAATTGAAAGATGTAAGTAATAATACCTTGCATGATATTGGGATGAACATGGCGAAATGACCTTAACCAACTCATTATAATGTTACACTATTTTTGTAGCAATTAAAAAATAATTTTGTTTTTAAATTTGTTGCATTGGATATTTTCCCAAATCTCTATTAAAATTATTGTGTAAACAAATAGATTTATTATTAGAAGTGAACAATGAGTGGCCATTTAACTAGTTCAATTGGTCAATTTTTAATTTGATTATTTGTTTGATTGAAATATTATATGATTGGATCAAATAGAAGCTTAAAAATTTTGATAGTTTAATTGAAATGTGATTGATTAAATGAAACAATATGTGACAAAGTGAGGATGTGATTATTTAAATTAAAAAACACGTGATGTAATTTGCATTATGATTATATTTGAATGAAACAATATTACATATAATAAAGGACATCATGAAACATCATTTCATTCATCTGTCTCGTCATCCATCCATCCATTTGTTCGGTCATCCATTTGTCTCGTCATGGTCTGTTTACTTCGATGGGGCGAATAAAGAGTGGAATACAGATGCAGCGTGGTGGAAAAAACAATAGGAAGAGATGGTACACATGCCAAAGCCATGCAATGACAGGTTAGATGGATGAAATGATGCTTCACATCCATCCGATCATCCATCGATCCCATCATGGTCTGTTTATTTCGACAAGGCGAAAAAAGACCGTCGAAAAAAAATGGCATATATATAGTGAATTGAAAATTAATAATATTTTTAACGAATGTCATCAAATTAGAAATAAAATAAAATAATCCACCCAATGACCAATTTGTTTCATGGTGAATTCTTTCAAAATTATGAGTTAGAACTCTCAAAAAAATAAAAGAGGATTTTTCTTCACAAATTCCCTTTTCTCAAAGAAAAAAATTGCAATTTTTTTTGAGAAATGCATTTTTTTTTGGTAGGAAAAAATACTTTGTCACATTTGGACATAGGTTTTAATGTTTGGGACAATTTTTTTTTGTTTTTGCCAGTTTTCTATAGTTCAGATAATTTTTTCCAAACATTAGAAAAATTAGTGCTACCTGACTTTTTTGGCATATTCACATTTAATGAAGTTTTAAAAAAAAAATTGTGATTTGTTCGACCAAAAATATGGGAAAGCATTTTGTGTTGTCTGATAAGCTACTGCAAGTCGCTTGCGACACTTGGCCGTCATTGCGTAATATATTTTTTGGGCACATATGTAATGTATTGTCAAATACACACACACTTGGGTGCATTAGGCACAAGGTTCAAACTAGTATATCAATAATGTGTGGTCACATATACACAATTAAAATTTTTGATATTTACATCAAACACACATAAATTCATTTTTATTTTTTCACATTATGGGTTTTGCCAACCGTCTTCCTCCCAATGCATCACAAATATCCAAACAAGCTTTCACATGATATGTCAAAATAAAATCCTTGCAACTTTGAAGATTCATGGCATTATTTGATTAACATGAAAATATTTTGGGCAATATTCAAAGAATTATTATTTTTTCTTGCACAACCAATTTATTTATTTCAAAAATGAATTTGACTTATACATTCTTGTTAAAATGACATCAACAAACCAAAAAATTATCAAATGACTAAACCAAAATGATGTAAGTTCCAATGTTGAACATCAATTTCAAAATGTTTAATGCAAAAAAAATTCAACCTACAAAATCAACTAAATATTATAAGTTTTTTTTGGAAAAATAAAACTTCCAAGAATTTTTTGGTTTAAAAAAATTTTAACCAATAATTTTTTTCTTACTAGTTATAGGAAGAAATTTTCTCCATTCAATTTTGGTGTTCAAAACATTTGTTTTCAACTTGTAAAAAAATTTGGGCACCAAACATGAGCATTTATGAACCAACAATTTTTTTGGTTGTGAATTTTTATTATTTTCTGGAAATTTTAAAAAGAAAAAACATTCAATGCAAAATGTGTTTTATTAGTGACAATTTGCTACTTCTCCAAAATGAAGAAAACTATAAAAAATATATTAGCATGATACACATCAAGAAAAGTATTATTTCTGAAACAAATTCTGAACTTGTGAAAAACAAATTCTCACAAAAACTTAAATGTATTGATGTCTCTTCGGAAGACAAAAGCATTCGATTTGATGATATGAAAAGGTTCCAACATGTAATTGTTAAGTTGGATAGCATACAATAGATTATGGGAAATGCTCCCATATACAACCTTCAATATGTTGTCACTAGAATTTAGAGAATGTTGATAAGTGACATGGGAAATCGAGACTACCTTTCATGCTAGATCAACATCATGGTCTACATCTCATTCTTGAGATAATCTTAGTTATTCATTTGGAAATACATCATGAAACTCCTCCAAGAATTGTGCTATTTTCCTTTGAACTCACACTAATGTGATTACTGTTTCATCGCCATTAGGGTCTTCATAGACAGACATTCACCCAAAATGATTCATGCCCTATCCCAACTCCTTTCCTCAACAAGTTTTGAGCTTGTTGTTGAGAGTTTTGGCTACAGCCCCTGAGATCTAGATGGTGATGCTGACCTTAGTAGTAACTGCTTGAGGTGGATACCTCAAGAAACAGAATCTTGAGCTTTTTTCAAAACTCATGTGCTGCAACATGTTACGTGAGTTTGTGACCAATAATGGAAACAAAATTTGCTTGCTAGAAACATGAAGAACATGAGGTTTTGTACGTGAATTTGATTTTGTAATGCAAAAGATGAGACCCAAGACATACAATGGGGACGAACCTGTCAAACTCACCAAAAAAATAAAATGGAACCATGTTCACAATGAACTGAGTTCCATCAACAGGGTAAAATCCTGCAGAAAATTATGCTCTGCAATAGATACCTGAAAAAATACATACAATGGGTGACTGGCAAATGAATGCTAATAGGAGTTGCATCCCAAATACAAACATTTAGATCCTTTTCCTCTGCTGAAGTTCTGCATGAATGGGTGTTGAGAGTTTCCATAAGAATTGGGTTAGGGTGTAAAGGCAAGCAAATCCACCCAAACAGACAGTGATAATCATACTAACATCATATTTCAAAAGAGGAGGTAAGACTGCAAAACCTGCACATGCAAATGCACTGAGCACGCACACGACAGAGATTGCTAGAAGGATGGAAGTTCGTATAAGTGCTCTCCGCACTGTACTCACGACTTTGCCAATGTAGAGAGATTGGAGACATGGCATGGATGCATCTGCACCGGCCAAGACAGTGGCAACTGCAAAAAAGAAAGAGAGACTATTGAACACCCAAAATGCCTTGACAGTTTTGTATTGTTTTACTGCCGCATAGTGTTCGTGAGTGTGGGGTGGAGCTGGCAAAGGTGTTGAATACTCATAGTATGGAACATAACCTAAAGGGGGTTGTAACCAGCCTGCAAAAGTCACACTTGCAATCAATCCTGCACCGACAAGAAGAGCATTGGCAGCATCCACAAACACTTGTCTGTCCTGGTACAACCTGTTCACAAAATCCCTCACGTCGGTTCGATCTATGAGAGACATCTCAATCTCTTTCAAGTTTGCTTCTACAGCTACTTGCAATGGAGTTTGCCCGTCCGTATTTTCTTCTGTGGCTCTCAGACGAGGATCTAAGCACAATGCGTTCACCACTCTCACATGGTTTCTGTCTATAGCATAGAACAAGGGTGTCATCCTCTTGTTGTCTTGAGCATTGACATGCAGTTTAGGATGCATCAGAAGCTCTCTTACAGCTTCCTCGTGCCCTAGCAAAGCAGCAACATGAAGAGGTGTAGTAGTAGCAGCAACAGCAAGACCATGACGGACAACAGCAGCAGCAGCAGCTAACCTTGCTGCCACTGCCACTGGGGGGATTGCAGTCAATTCACTTGAAGCATTTACATCTACCTCTGGCTGCCATTTGAGAATGTATTTGATGATGTTGAAGTGGTTGCTTGTCGCAGCTAACATCAGTAGTCTGCTCTGATTGTCACTAGAGCCACTGTTTTCAGTGCTGGCAAAAGCAGCACCAGCACCAGCCAAAGATTGTGCTCTAGATCCCAATGCATTCAACAGAAGAATTGCAATGTCTTTGGCATCATGTTCGGTGGCCAAATGCAGCAAGCTTTCAAACATGCACATCTGGTTGTTGTAGTTGAGCTCCATCAATGGTGATTGTTCTTCTCCTTTCTGTTGTAACAGCAGCTGCACCACCTTCAAGTGACGGTTCTTGATCGCATAGACAAGTGGAGAAAGTCCTTCACTATCCATGACATCAGCATTGATCCCCCCTTCCCATTGCAGAAGAAGCTCCACCACTTCTGCATGTCCAGCCATGGCAGCAAAATGCAGAGGGGTGAGATGATCACCGCTGGAGGAGAGCTTCTTCACAGATGGTTGTGTTTTGCTAAACAGATCTGGTCTATTCAGATCCTCCAAGTGCTCCACCTTCAATGGCTGAAGAAGTCCTTCAAGTATAGTGGATGCAGGATTTACAGTAGCAGCAGGCATGTTGGCATTGATGCTTGGTGCTTGAAGAAGCAATTGCACTAGAGCTTTGTGTCCATTTTGGACTGCCAGATGAAGTGGTGTGAACCCATGACAGTCAACAGCATTGAGATCCAAGAAGAAATCCGAAGAAGAAGAAGAAGAACACCTGCTCCTGTAGTAGAACACTAAGAACTCCTCTAACAGCTCTACACATCCTTCTTCTGCTACATAGTGCAATGCAGATCGGCTCAGCATGTCTGTGGCATTCACAAATTGCATGAGCAGCAAGTATTGTTGATGATGTCCTTCATCTCCATCTCCATCTGCATCCTCATGCCCATCTCCATCTCCATCTGCATCTCTCCTTTGCAGCTCTTGCAACAAGAGACGGACGACTTTGCATCTTTTCTCGACTGCAACTGCTCTTCTTCTTCTTCTTCTCTTAGGGTTCTTAACAGCTGTTCCTGTTGCTGCCACTACCACTTGATGCAAAGCTGTGAACCCATCAATGGTTGTTGCAAACATGTCTACTGATGGGATTCTTCCGATCAAGAACTCCACAGCTTCTGCATTGGCGTTTCTTGCGTGCGAGAGTAATGGGGTCTGGCCGATTGCATCAGCGGCATTCCAGTTCACATTTCTTCTTCTCCCGGCGGAAAGAAGAATCTCTTTCAAGCCATCCGCGGCGGAAGAGTCGTTTCCTCCTCTGCTACTATGATGCAAAGGCGTCCTGCCGTGTTTGTCCGTTGCATTCACGTCGATTCTAGCATCCGACAACAGGAGCCGGGTCAGACTTGCGGCGTTTGTCCCATGATGAACTGCGTAATGCAGTGGTGTTGAACCAGTTCCTTCCTCGTGGTAGTTCACATCCACGCTTGGTGAAGCTAGCGCCTCCTGAACTTTTTCCTCGCTTCCTGATTTCACTGCTGCAATGAGATCCAAACTTGCTTGCTGCTGGTTCCAGACCATGGGACCCAAATCTTCCTGCTGCTGTTGCTGCTGGTTCCAGATGATGGGACCCAATCCTCCCTGCTGTTGCTGCTGCTGGCTCCAGATGATGGGACCCAATCCTCCCTGCTGTTGCTGCTGCTGGCTCCAGATGATGGGACCCAATCCTCCCTGATGCTTCTGCTGTTGATTTGTTGTGGATTCATCAGCCATGGCTACAGAAGAAGAAGGGCTTGCAGGAATTTCTTTCGGTCAAAAACACTCAGAGAATTGCAAACAGACAACAAAACTCCCAAGGCAAAAAGAATACTAGGTATTGGTGCCTGTTACCAGTAAAGCCTCTTTCCTCTTGGATTGACCATACCCAAGCAACCCAAGCAACAACAACACATGGACCAACACACTGCAAGCAAGCAAATCTTCCTTCCTCTTGTATTGATCATACCCAAGCCAAGCAACAACACATGGAGCAACACATTGCAAACAAGCAAACAAACCTTCCTTCCTCTTGGGTATCATACCCAACCCAAAGCAGCAGCAACACTTGGATCAACACACTACAAGCAAGCAAATCTTCCTTCCTCTTGGGATAATACCCAAGCAACAATACTTGAATAAATACACTGCAAGCAACGACAACAACAAAACAACAACAACAGGCAGCAGCAGAGCTTAAATCATCATCATGTGCCAAAAACTCCAATGCAACACTCAATCAATTTTGGGTTTGTTTGTCTTCTCAAACTCCATTTTGTGTATGACTGAAGATTTGCAACTACTTTTTCACATCAAACTATCTTTTGTTTTGAGCTGAGGATTTTCGTGGGATTTTATTTTTTAATTAAAAAATTCCAGAACTCAGAAAATTAGTCTAGATGATGAGAACATAGACTTTGTGTGTTGCTCAAATTGCAACTCTCCTTCACTACACTCCTCATCAAAACAATCAAATTTCTTTGTGTTTGATTCCTTGCAAGTTTTGGTGAATACTGTACAAACACTCAACATCCTTCACTTCTCAGTTGCCTTTTTCTTCTGGTTTTTGCTGGCTATCTACATATATATGTAAACTAAAGATTAAAAAGTGCAAAATTCAAGTGGTTTTTGAGGTTTTCAATAGCCAGAATTCAATAAAAAATTCAAGAAAAATCACCAGATTTCTATACATGGTTCAAGTACGTAGACAAAATATAGAAGAATTACTTTCATATTTAGCTTGTAATCAAAATGTGGCTAAATCTTCTTATGGATGATCACCACTTTGGCTACATCACAAAATTGACCCCAAAAAAAAAAACAACATTATTGCTCCTCAATTGCTTTCAAACAACTCTACAAAATAATACAATTGGTGTCCAAGATGCCCAAGGTACTACGGTATGTACTATGTGCCTTGAAGTAAAAGTACAGTATTCTCTAGAGTGTCTCAGAAGTGTACACATAAAGAACACACACTCTCTCTTTCTCTCTCTCTCTCTCTCTCGCATGTGGAAGGGCTTCTGACACATGTCACTATGGATTGAACTTTCTCTTGAGGAGTGTTTTCCTTCAGGCACAATAATCTTATGTTGAAGGAACAAGTTAGCCTATTGCATCAGTTTCATGAATGATCAAAGGTTTCTTTTTGGAAGGTTTTGCCTTTTGAAACCAGATGACATCATGCATCCTTTTTAACCTTGAAAGCTCCAATCAACCCCATTTAGATCCACGGGGGATGAATTCACTTGGGCCTTACAAGGAGCTAGGGAGTTCAATCATATTCATCCAACTCAAGATAGGGTTCCCAATTGGTTTTCTTCTTGGTAGTGGGCAATCGGAGGAAAGGATTGAATAAATAGTGTGAAAGGCTTAAACACTTTAACAATTCTATCATTGTTGTATAGGCACGTATGGAGAGTCACCCCAATATATATAACCAAAAATCAACTAATTTCATCTATCCAAATAAAACGTAAAGTTTTGACCTCATGAGCTACAAAGCTCCTACCACCACTCTATGATGAAAGCAATGCAATGCATGGTTAAGAAAAACTTTTCAAATGCCACCTTCATGTTTTCATACATTCCATACCAATAAATTATCAATCGTATGCTTCAAGTTGCTTAATGCTATGGCAACTACGTAACCACACACAAAGATTCACACAAGCTACAACTCTTGCAACGTGGACCAACACATCATGCTCCACATGCCATTATAGGTCTCCATACATTTATGAACCCATGATTCTTTTTGGTCAAATGGATCCTTATGTGAGCTTGGGGTGATGCTTCTTCTTGCATCAAGTCCTCCCTTGGAGATCTCGCAATCACATTCCAACAATTTTTTTGATCCTTTTATTGCTCTTGCTATGCACAAACTTGATTGCAATGAGTTATTACAAACTCATTTCCATGCATGCCTAGCCACCTTCCCATAGGTGGGAAGCCTTCCCTTTGCTTTTGAAACTCCTTGTGCACTAATGAAAATTAGTTGGTCTAACAATTTGGTGCCCCCTTTGTTCCAATAAGAGTATAAAACTAGACCACCGAATATTATATCAAAAAAATTATATATTTTATAATATATCTTGTAAAAATAAATCTCCAAATTTTTCGCCTTCATTTGCTTCAATTTCCTTAACACAAAGGGTACCAACAAAAAACATTATGGCCATATGATATTAGCATTAATACTCACAATAATGTGGTCCACACTAAGTTGTTTTTAATGGTATAGTAGTCATTTAATTAATACCCAAAATGAGCTCCATGTTGAAAATTGGTATGGTTGGTTGGAGTCAATGTCCCATTTCCTTTTGGCCTATGTACATCCTTCTTGTTCTTCTCTCTCTTCATTTTCTCTTCTCTCTCTCCATCTTCTGTTTTGTTTTTTTCTTTTTAAGTTTTCCAATGCTTCAAACTTTCCACTATTTTTCATGTTGTGTTTTTTTTTTTGGTAGAATTTCATTATGGATTGTCCAATTTTTTATATTAAAATAATTATTTTGGAGCACCCCCAAAATCCAATGATAAATTCAAAAGGGTCCAAAAAGAAATAACACAGTTATAACTATTCTTCTGGTAAATTAAAAGGTAATAAGAGGTAGCCAAAAGATATAGTAGCTTACTACATTTTGGGGTACTCTACTATAGAATCCACAAAAATGTAGAGAGCCTCTTTTTATAACAATATTATATGTTGCATATAATAAAATTTTCTCTTATTTTTCCTAATCCATAACGCAACAATTTTTGGTTAAAAGGTTATTTTAAAATAGCCCTAAGCTCCATGTCCCCACCCCATCATTGTTGTCATCAAAGAAAAAAAAAAGGTTCCTTTCTTTCCTCTTCTTTGTTTTATTTGAAATTTTTTGGGGGTATTTTTTGTTGCAAAAAAAAATTAAAAAAATAAAAAATTCTTGTTGTTTTTGTCACAAAAGAAGAACAATTTTTTTTTTCTTTTATTACTACCAAGAGAATTTGAAGCTCTCCTCCTTCCCCCCTCTTTTGGATTTTTTTTGTTATTGTTGCCAAAGGAGCTTCAAGCTCCCCTTCTCTTTTTAATTATCGTTGTTTGCTACCAAAGGACCTTGAAACTCTTTTTTTTTAAATGCAGCATGTCAAGGGAGGTAGGTTTTTTGGTAATGATTCACATTCTTCTTCTAAATGAAGAATAATCTTTTCATGAATGGAAAATCCTTGCCCAAAAGACATGACATGAGGGGTTGAGGTGGATTTGCACTTGGTGTGATGCATTGCATCAACTTTTAAGTAATTAAGTGGTTACTTTGTCAACATCTAAATAAAACGTATGATTTTTGCATGAAGGTGGATAGATCTAGACATCATTCTACTCATCTTGGGGGTTCAAGGTCATTAAACGTTCATATCTTGAACAACCCTCAAATAAATGAAATGCACAATGAGAAAAAAAGGATTGATTGAATGGAAAAAAAAAGTTAAAATTGAGTGGGATGAATTTCAAGTTGAAACACAACATTTACATGATGTTCAATGATGCTTATTGGTAGAATTAAATTGTGACAATTGTTAAAACTCATCAACATTCCTCCATGGGATGTGAGATGAACATCCCACATAATGCATTTTCATGAATTGAGAAGGACGACAACCTTGCTAAAGCAATTTGGACAAGCAAGGTTGAAATCCATCAAGGGCAACTAGGAAAAGGATATGCAAACAATATGCAAGTACCAAATTAAAAACAATTCGTGGCCATTAAATGTTAAGAACAAAACAATATACAACTTGAAAAAAAAAATGAACTTGTTGAACAAGGAATCCAACAATGAATAAAAACTAAATGACTTAATTGTTTGAACAAGGCATGATGCAAGCTAAACATGAAATAGGCTTAGAATAAAAAATCATAACTTGCATTAATAATCTTAAAGAGTGGTACCTTCAAGACTTTGTTTATCTTATCCAATAAACTCTTTAATAGTTCATCAACTTTTTTTTTCAAAATTGCCTATTAAACTTTCTATAAATCCTAAATCCTAAACTTCCACCAACTATGTGTACTAAAATATTCTATCCACCACACTTTCTATGAACTTTTGCCAACTATGGTTTTTAGAAGATTTTGTTAATTACATATTTTTAAGACTTTTATGAATCATTCTTTTAAAAATTTCTTTAACTAAGTCTTCTAGAAGCTTTATTAACTATTTTACAATAATTTTACAAATTAAGTCTTTTAAAAATTCAGTTAATGCTTCTAAAAAAATTTATGGATATTCCTTAGATCTTTTTTAAAAATTTAAATTTCTTAGACATATTCATTTTAAATCTTTTAATTTCCCCCCTTCATGTTTAATGTTCACAACACTAAATTTGTAAACATTTAATTTGTTAATTTTTAACATTATTTTCATTTGAACTAAGGCATGACATTATTATTATTTTTTGTGGTGGATGTGATTTGATTCACACTTCAATAACACCAAATTTTCACCCATCACCATACAACAAAGGCCACAACAATTATAACAACTTATCAAAGGGAACATCAACATCTTTGATGATTCATTATGAATGTGGACCTTACAACATGGTGTTAGACCATTATAAACCTAACTTATGGTGGATTGTTTTTCATCTCACCACCATTTTTGTAACATGGTCACTTGAATATTTTTATACACTTTTCCATATGGATACATATCCATTTTTGTAACTTTCCACCTAGTTCATTTTCCAATCCCAATTTGTGGGCCTTGATCACCCTATGCCATATTGCACGTACCTAACATGCTTGATTTCACACAATACCCTATCCACCATGAATGGTTTACATTAACCATAAAACCAAATGAGAATTACTTTCATCTACAAGAATAAAAATCTATTTGTGGCTACAATAGAATGAGTAATAACTTCATCATTGAAGGTTTAACCCATCATTATTAGCATGATACATGGCAAGATTTGAATATACGAATCTTGCAAAAATTTACTCCTCCATCAACATAGGTTTACTTCAATCACATATGGTCCACCAAATGCGATACTTCCATTCATTCACCCAAAATCATTGATACATTTTTGTTCTTCACCCAAAATGCAAGAATTACAAGAATTTATTTATTTATTGTTTGAATTCTATAGTAGGTGCCCCATGTAATCATGGTTTCATATGAAGGTATTGCAAAACTTGGCCCACCATCATTCAAATCCCTATAATTTCATGTTTGGTCTATTGTATGCAATATATGCATGAATATTGTTTCATGTATATTCATAAAGGAAGGTTTCATTAGATGAAGTTTGGGGTGGAGGAGGGCAACATCACAATGCATATGCAATACTTTCATTTATCACTAGTAACATCACAACCTTCATGGGTAAGTAGCATTACAACAAAAGGTGTCCATGTACGCCAAGTGATTTCACTGGATTATGAGTGAATTCATTAGTTATAATGAACATGACTTAGTGGGGAAACAATGAATTCACTGGTCTAGTGAACTAGGGCTAGTGAACTGCATCCACATTTTCTAATAATGTAGGTAAGTAAGGGGACCTCATGCAAATATTGACTTCATGTATATTTTAATATTTTCATTGATCATTGACAACATTATGACCCTTGGTGAGTTTTTTAAGTAGGTCAGTTAATCAATAAATAAGGAGGAGTAGATTAATAACATAAGAAGTAAGTTAGGGTGGTGGCATGTTAGTTTATAGGCAAGGGCAAGGTCATGGTAGTTAGGTGGGTGTGGTTGGATTTGGAAAAAAAATACAAAATAAAGTTAAAAAAAAAGGGTAGGGCTAAGCTAAAAATAAAATAAAAATAAAATCATGTTAGCTTGTGTGGTTGGCACATGGTAGGAACCAACAAAAAATCAATGGCCATCCAATCACATACATCCCCTATTGCAATCGTGGGGTGCTATTCACTTTGGCCATGTTCCCCAAGGTTTGTGCTAATCAATTAATGTATTAAAAATTAGAAAAGAGTTTCATTAGTTGGTGGCCTCTTTAAATTCTGCTTGTAGCATTGCAAAGTTTATATTTTCATCCATATGATATTTCTATGACCTAAAAGGAAAATGAAAAAAAAACAGTATCAAAAATTGCCTTAATCAAACACATCATTGGAAGGACTAATCATTAACCATCACAAGGAGCACATCCTTCTCCAAATAAACATTGTTTGTTTGTTTTGCATTATGTTTGTAGGTGCCAATGTTAATGAATGCTAAAGAAATGTGGGCACCTAGTTTCTTGTTTTGTGTGGTGTGTTCATCAACAAAGTTGTTTATTTTTCATGTTGAATCGGATTGCTTGGATGATGATTGGCTTTGAAGATTTTATTTGGTGGGAAAGGCTTCAAAGTGCTAGATTTAAGGAGCATAAGGATGTTTGTTGTGAGGGGTGTAAGAACAATCAAACAAACTAAACATTTTAGACTAAAAAAGGTGTATTGTTTTTTAGAGTTTTTGTTTTTTCTCGTAAGCATTTGTGAGATGAATGTTCAAGGTGATCAACTTTGGTCTTTGACTTTTCATTATGTTGGAAATTTAGGGTTTTGTGAATAATATGTTTAAGACATGGGTTATTTGGTGAATGTGATGAAAAACATAAGGGATTTGTGGAGTTGGTTTGTCATTTGCATTTGTAGTTTAATAATGACTGTGTTTGAATTCACATTTTCAACCAAGAAGATTGAAAGGTTTGCATTGGAAAGGGAAGTGAGTACCCTTACATGATCTCAAAGTTGGGAATTTCTATTGAACTTCTACAATAACTAATAAGATGAAGGACTTATGGCTATCATGGCTGGGAAAATGTGGGTTTGAGTGGTAATTCTTATCTTGTAAGAACTTTTGGGTTGTTAGCCTAGGTATTAAAGTGGGATTTTGGTTGGAGATGAACTTAGGGGAATTATGATGCCATGATAAGGATTTAAGTAGCTTTTGATAATTAGTCTGAAGTGTTTTCATTCACCAAAACTTTTAGGATTAGGTACAAAGTTGGTCAATAAGATTGGGTGCAAAATTAATTAGTACTAGACAATGTAATGTGGAGAGGATGCATTGACAATTATGTTATGATTGGGTGCAAAATTAGTTAGTACTAGGCAATGTAGTGTGGAGAGGATGCCCTACCAATTATGTTACAATTGGGTGCAAAATTAGTTAGTACTAAACAATGTAGTTTGGAGAGGATGCACTGCCAATTATGTTACAATTGGGTGCAAAATTAGTTAGTACTAGGCAATGTAGTGTGGAGAGGATGCATTGCCAATTATGTTATGATTGGGTGCAAAATTAGTTAGTACTAGACAATGTAGTGTAAAGAGGATGCACCACCAATTATGTTACTCATCCAATTGTTGATATAATTTATGATGTTTGAAAGGTCTTGTATGTTCCATTAGGCACCAATACGATTGCCATTCATACATCTCTCCTTTTTTGGCTACATTTCTTCCATGTGACCATTTTTTAATGGGGAAAGTTGTTTTTCAAGAGCAACTCTTAAAAGCTAAGTGTGAACAAAGCAATAAATGTGCCATTGTCTCGCTCCAAACACAACAAGAAGGCACAAACTTTAATATCTTCTCCTTTAATTTATCTATTTAATGCATGTGTCATTTCACAAGCTAGCCTAATTTTACTTTTAAAAAAAGAAAAATTCTCTTTTTGGTCATATTTCATGGTAATGTTTTTTTTTTTTTTTTTTTTTTTTTGTTTTTTTTCAATTGTTTTTTATCCATAAATAATTTTTTCAAAATATATCATTATTAAAAAAAAAAAAA
>Ga0116227_10002945_pt1 | contig 38239 bp, 29 predicted proteins | sample S1TSphgellanicum_FD_89693 | JGI IMG/M metagenome (GOLD analysis project Ga0116227, IMG submission 89693) | Host-associated microbial communities from peat moss isolated from Minnesota, USA - S1T2_Fb - Sphagnum magellanicum MG | ecosystem: Host-associated > Plants > Peat moss > Unclassified...
AATTTTTAATAAAAAAAAATAATAAAAAAAAAAATTTTGTTTTTTGATTTTTTTTTTTTTCATACCCCAACCCCTTGAAAAATTTACAAAAAAAAAAAAAAACAAAAAAAAAAAAAAAATCTTCCACTTAAAGCGGAAATCGTTGCTCCACACCAACTTATTTATAAAATCTAATAGCATAGCCATACGCAACATAGTCATACTAAGTTAAACATTAGTTTCCTATTGGCCTTTGATGGCAGGTAAGCATTGGAGACATAGTTGCATTTAATTCTTTGCCATTGTTTATGTTTGCCATATGAGTGATAACAAATAAATTATCATCACATTGGTGAGAAAATATCATCACATTGTCACCAATGTGATGATATGAGCAACCCGTGGGCGGTGCAACAATGCAACATTGTTGCACATTTATAACTGATTCTTGAGGTATAGATATACATGTACGATAAAGCTAGGGGGTGAGGCCATTCTCAAAATAAAGGGCCTAAGATGAGTGGGAGCTAAGTTCGGCCTATACATTTTTGGGAATGTCCCATTGCCCATGGGCTTTACCCCACATAAACCACCAGACATTCCCAATGGGCATTATTGGGTATTGTGTTTAGATTATTTATAGAGTATAGTAGCTTAAGGGATTTTGACCCCTAGGTATTAGCCTGATGTATTTTTATATGAGGATTTCTGAAAGATGATATTTTGGCCTGTGTTGAAACTTGAGATTAGTTATAGAGTTATAATATCTTGAAGGATTTTGGTTTCTTTTAAAGGATTTTTTGAAGATCAAATTTTTGCATGGTGAAATATTTGAGTTTCCATAATTCTTCCTTTGCCTTAAGATACTTTTTAATGTAAATGGCAAGGCCACAGTGTGACACACCCCATGTTTTCATCCTCAATTCATTCAAGCTAAACTTCCATCCTTAAAGATTTTTCAATCCAAACCTGTTGACAGTTCACCAAAAATAATCAAGACAATATTCCATGTCACTGTATTTCATTACATTAGGTAATGTTACTTTGTTGTAGGTAAGAAAATGTTATAAGACCTTGAACAATATAGTAGTTGCCTATCACATGGGCAAGGCCATTTATTTTACAGCTTGTGTTCAAATGTATATAACTTAAGGCTAGGTATGGCTATGGGGAACTCGGTTTTAGTTGAATGTGATATGGGGGGCAAAAGACATAGCATGAATCTAACCTATAGCATGGTATCCTCTAGTGATGAACAAAAGATGGTTCTGGTTATACACCAATGCTGGCCAGTTAGGTTATCAATATCAAAAACAAAATTGGGTGTCGATTGAGTTATCACTATTTTGAAGGTAATAATTGTCTGTTGTGCAAAAAGATAGGTTATCAAAATAATTAGTTGATAACCATCAGTTATCCTGCCAGTTATTTGTCAATTATTGGTCTTTTTAAAAAAATACAAAATAAAAAATCCCTACTTTATTGGTTTTCTATTATGGATGACAATCAAGTCATCCTCCAAGTAGGTTATTAGATTTTGAAATTTTATAACCAGCTGATTAGGTTATTAACTGGTTATCAATCAAATCAAAGAAAATTAGGTCATTTTCTTGCATTGATGGGGTGGTTTTATTATTATCCTTATTAGTATTATTATCATCTAGCCAAGTCCCTCACTTAACATTGGAACTTCTACTTTGTTCCATCACCTGTCATGTGATGACCACCACCACCCACAAAAACATGAAATTGGCTTGCAATCTTCATAGTTAAAGTAAGAAAAAATCAAAAGGTTTGCAACAACATCACCCAAAATCCAAACCTTGAAAACAAATCAAATTGGAATCAAATTGAAAACAATCTCCTCCTTTATTTGTTGTTGGCAATCATCTCCAAAAACAAACAAAGTCACACATTTGTAGTTGACATATTCATATGTGTGACTTTGTTGTCATCAAACTTTGACACCCATTTCAAAAGAATTGGTATTTGCTTGCTTTCCTATTGCCATGTTGTATTGTGTTCAATACATGTATGGATTTCTCTCTCTTGTTGTTTGGCATCACATGTTTGTATTGTACCATGGAATTGAACTTGCATGATACATGCGGTTGAAGCATTAGAGGAGTATCAATCAAACATGGGACAATAAGCCACAAAGGAGAAAGAACAAGAGGAAGGAGAAGAAGAGGAAGGAGATGATGATCCTAGTCCCATTGATACCAAGCCCAAATGTGAAGTGTCATGTAAACCAAGGTGTGTAAAGCAATTGCTACATTATGAGGTATATGTGATAATTCCCTATTCCCATATCTGGTGGTGTCTCTTACACATCTTCTTGGGTTGTATCTAGGTGTGCTTCTTCACTTCCCTCTATATATAATTAGAGTCCTTCAGATAATTCAGGGTTCATAATTCTAGTCACAAACTACTATATTTTTATTTAAAACTGTGTTAATCTTTTCACTATTGCATTGGTATTCAAATCTAGTCCTATTGCTTTTGATACATGTCTTTTGCATTTTGTTGGCCACCATCCCTGGTGAGAGAAAACTTGCATTACATGAAGGAAGAATGATGCAAAAAGTCTTTGAAGAGAGTTTTGAGTATCGAATGTCACCTTCCATCTTTTGATGGTGATCTCAATACTTTGCCTACTAGGGTTTTTGTCCATGATTTACTGAAAGCTACTAAAGAAAACTCCAAATGGGAGAAAATGAACAACCATCTAGTGTTGGACATTTGTGGTGAAGGAATCAATGCCCTTTGAGTGAGAGTGGCAAATGAGTTCCTTTGGAAATGTCTATAACAAACCAATCGATTAAATCTTAGTGCAAAAGCAAATTACTCATTTGATGATCTTAGTTGCAGGCTTGTGTAAAAGCAAGTTGAAAGTTCACCTGGGAAGCACTTGTACTGGCCAGTACTTTGATTACTGCAGCTGCATTGACTAATGTGTGAGTATAATATTGTTCACCTTCTATGAGCTTCACCCAATACCATCAAAGTTCATTTGAATTCTTCATCTCATGAACCCACTCATATTTTGATGGCCAGTTTGATTTCTTGAGTCCTCCCACACATTTTTGCTGGATGATTGAATGTCTTGCAGTTTTTGGCACTTTTGAAATAGCATTTCCAAAGCCAAAACAATCTGTTGCTATGTTGATAGTTTCAATATTTGGAACTTGCAGGCGGCACCCAAATTCTTTCAAACATTGAAATAAGTGTCAGCTCCATGTGCTTGGATTTCCATTTCTGGAAAGTGGAGATGCTCTTTTCATTTATCCTGGTATCACCACACTTTGATTTCAAGGATAGATTGAAACAATGAAAGAAAAAGAGGTACAAACTAAGGACAATATTGTTTCAATTGGCCTTTTGCCATGTAAAACTTTCATGACCACCCCTTTGAAGGATTGAACTGGTTGGTTGTGTATTAAGTGGCACTTAGCTCTCCAAGTCTAAAGTAATGAATCTACTTAAATCACTAGCTAATCATGAGAGGGAAAAAACGTGCATTCTGAACTCTGACTATTACCGCATACAAAATATACTATTTTGATCTGTAAATGTTCCTCGATCCAAAAAACTGAAAGCAAATTGTTGCTAATTTGACTTTCATTATCCATCGCAGGTTGTCATGGTAGCAATGTGGGTGTTTGAATGGAACACAATGGGCACTGAAAATGAGCATATGTTGCTCCTACAATGAATAAATTTTATGCACATTCTATGATAATTGTGAGGAAAAGTTGTTACATGTTTATGGCCTTACCTCCAAGTTCGGGGGATCTCGTCCACGTTATCGCTGTCATTAATCTGTCATCCACAGTGATGTCAAGGTTGGAAGTTGCATTCTCTTGACTCACCCTGACATATCTGTAATAGACTTTGCATCCAGCCATTCATTTTCAGTTTCAGAACAACCAGCCCTGAAGACAAGAACCCATTTACGTGACTGAGAACACAAGAATCACGCAGACATATGTATGCATTTGTGAGAGAGCAAACACTAGAGAAAAGTTTAAGCAAAGACCATGCCTAAAAGAGCTCTCTCTCTCTCTCCACAAGTCCTGATTCCTGCAATGTACAGTTGAAAGGATACCTCATAAAAGTTCAAAAACCAACACCCATGAACCAAGCCACTGTAAACCTGGCCCATGAATCAACATTGTACACTTGCACACAGAGAGAGAGAGAGAGAGAGAGTTTACAACATGCTGCTCGGTTGCAGTCAAAGGAGTTGGATGTAGATTTGGCCATCAAAGATCTGACATTCATGAGTAGCAATGATGAGATCACGTTGATCACATACATATGTACAGAGCAATTCTGAAAATAGAGAGTAGCCACAAAACATAGAGAACATACACAAATGTGCACAGCAATTCTGGAAATAGAGAGGACCCCAAAAAACAAGAGAACACACACTTATGTGCACAGCAATTCTGGAAAGAGAGAGGACCCCAAAGAATACGAGAACCATATAAACCTCAATGACAATTCTAGTACCACTGAAACAATGAAACCGGGAAATGGAGGAGAGGGCACAAGATGCTGGGAGATAGAGAATCATGACAGCGGAGCTCAACAATAGGTGCAGTTTGCATTGGCCATGGTTGTTCTTGCCAGCAGCAATGTAGACTGGAGCTGTTCCGTGCACAGCTTCTTCTACCTATGAGGAGGGCAGGCTGCTTCCGTGTCTCTCCAATATGGTCTCTGCTTGGTGGATCGATCAGCCCTAAGCCTCCAATAAGACCTGTTGAGAGATCACTGATGATGACGCCATACAGAAGATTGTGCATCACCCAACAAATCCATCAAACAGGGCTGGGTTCTTCACCATCGTCATGCAGCAATGTCAGACATCACTTAGCATGCATCCGAGACAGAGACAGAGACATAAAGAGACAGGGAGAGATTTGAGCAATCTTCGGTGTGTTGGGTGGAAAGAGGTTTGAAGAGAGAGATGGGCAGCAGCGGTGTTGTTGTGTCTGCTTCTCCTTTGTCTTGCATATGTTGGGATTCTCACCATCACTCTCGCATTCTTCTTCCCTCCTCGTGCATGGGGACTCTTCAATCTCCGCACTTTGAGCACTCAATTCAGCAGCAGCTGCTCAATTCCAACTTGTTCAACAGGCTGTGGAAATCACAGCTGTTCTCCTCAGCAGCAGCTGGAGATTGGGTGTTGAGAAGCAGTCGTCAGTCCCCCTCCTGCACATCATGCTCGTACATCATCGTCCCCAGAAGAGAAAGGAAGAGGAAGACGAGGAAAACGACAAGCAGCAGAAGAAGAAGAAGAGCAGCCTGTTTCAGCAGCGCCTGTGCTACATCCGGAAGCCAAGGAAGAAACGAGGATGGTGGTACAAACGATGATCTTGCAGAGTTTGTGGAAATTGCGGCTGATGGTACCAGATACTTGCATGTCATGGCTTCTTCCATGCACAATGTCGACCACGGTGAGTTCCATGTATTGTCACTTTGTTTCTTCCTCCAGCTGAATGCTGAGATGCAGGGGCTATGGGTTTTGTGCTCGCTAGGAGGTCTCCTGGTTGCCCATTTTCTTCCTCCAAAGAGACTTGGAAGCAAGTTTTGGTTAATGCTGCAACAAGGGTTTTGCATCTGGCAGTTGGTGGTCGGCTATTGTTGTTGCACTCTTCAGTAGTTCAATGCTGAGTTCTTCTGAGGGGTGTGAATTTTGTGCTTTGTTGGGTTTTCTCTGTTTGTTCTTTTCTTCTTCCTCCCAAGACCTTGGAAAGATTCAGTTGATGCCAAGAGGGGGTTTGGTTTTGTGTCTTAACAGTTTGGTGATCATGTTGTATCCTTCAATGGTAGTTGAATGTTGAGTGCAACTAGGGTTGTGATTTTTTTGTGAGCTTTGTTGCTATTTCAGGCTCAATCATAGGACTGTCATGTGTTCCAATCACTCAGCTTCCACCTTCTGCAGTGAATCTTGAGTTCCCTCTGTTTCTAAATGGGCTTGCATCTATGCCTGTTCAAATTGCAATCCAAAAGGGTGGCCTTCCTCATGGTGTGTATTCATTCCTCCTTAACCACCCACTCCTTGCAATATCTGAAGTGTCTTTCTTCAGCTTTACAAATGTGTGATGAAAGAAAGGGTCTAGAATTCATGTGTTCCCCTTGCATTCTGCTTATGCCAGGCAACTCTGTAACACATCCTTCTGACAGTACTCTGCAGAGAAGTGATATTCTGGCTGAAGCTTTTTGCAATTTCCATGGCTCAAAACTACATCATACTGTTTTGCAGCTCTGGAGGAGCTAGGCAATCTTAACAGCCTGGATGTGGAGAAAGTGTATGTCCATTCATTAGACAATGACAAAACAGGAGGTGAATTCCTAGTGCATGATGAAAGACTAGGCAAAAGATTCCATGTTAAATCCACATTTCCTCAGGTAACAATCATGCCACCCCACGTTCTCAAATACATAAGCTCTGCCTTTTAAGCAAGGAGACCCATCTGGGCAGGCCAGTACCCATTTGGATATGTTTGGTATTTGCATTCTTTTGGAGGATTGCAATACCCACTTCACAACATTCGTAGACAACTTACTCTTGAGTCTTGGATGATGCTTCTTCTTCACAGGCTCTTGCCATCGCCCTACGGTATAGGCAGCCTTTCTTACTGAAGCGAGACACACTGCTGTCAGCCAACAAGGACTTTGTTGACCGTATGATAATCAATCCATTGGGTAGGTGTGCCCAAGTCTGCCCTCTTTTTGTCCTGTATTGATGGATGTGTATTGTTTATTGGTTTTTTCCGAAGTATCATCATTGTTATTATGCTTATTATATATGTAATCATTTGTTTAGGGCAAAGGATCTCTGGCTCTATTGTTGAAAGGAGTTCAGCAATGGAGCTTTCCTGGTTGTAGGGTTTAGTTCTTCAGCTCCCTGCTGTGGTATGCAGAGGTTGGTAAATAAGCTGGTAGTGGTGTGCAGCCCGTGAACAAGATGGGGATGTGGAGTTGCTGATGGACCTTTCAGAACGGATGTGTTCAATATTCACAACCCAATCTCGACTGCAGGCTGCCCTTGCACACTCTGTTGAGGCAGAAGAGGTTATTTCTAATACCTCCTTTGGTTTTTAAAATTTTGCTCTGGCTTTGGCTATGGATGGGAATTACTCTATGAATTCCCAGTTCTTCTACTGGACATGATGAGCATTGTCCTTATCCTGCAATAATTATTATCTCTTGACTCTTGCAAGGCATTTCTCATGGGATACCTTTTGTGTATCCATATACCCTTTCTTCCTTCCATGCGCTCAAAAAAGTGCCAATACTCACTCATCCATGGTTTTGTTGGTTTGTCCATATATTGTCCATCAGGCAACTTGATTTTGTTTACAAATTTGTTTTTTGTGTGGCATGTGTGCAGTATGAGGAAGCAGGGTGGAGAAAACAGGAACTGATAGCATATGACAAGCAGATGGATGTGGATTTTCTACAGGTGCTGCAACAATTAAAATCCCTATATCTTGAACGAATGGGCATTTTCTTTAAGTTGTAAGGTTCCTCCTCACTGCTGTGGAAAAGCAATCAGAAAAAAAACTCAACAATTTTGTTAGTGTTGGTGGGTAGTTCCTGCCTCTTCTGCAAAAGATTTTGACATTAGCCTCTTCACCCATTGCCAGGAGCTGATGATGATGAAGTCAGTGGGTATGGTAGGTGTTCAATACCATACATGATTGCTTTTGAAGGTCTCTGAAAATTCTGTATAACCATTGTTGCTGTGATGCAAACTGCTCCTCAATTTCTTTGGTTTTCTAGTCTTCTTTTCTCTCTTTCCTTCACAATTGGTTTTTTCCACTTTGTTATGCTTGCTGCCGATTGGTTTTATGTTACATGTCAGATCTGAAATTACCCATATCTGTATCTTTATCGCATCATCTGTCAATCTTTTGAGCTTCAATTGAATCCTGAAGTATGGAGAAAAAATGCACAGTACTTCAAAAACTATGAAACTGCTGTGGAGAAGACCTTGCCAGTCATCATGATCACATGATTTCCCTGAACCCTAAACCTCTCTTCAGAAGATAGTTAACCAGCAAGTTGCCATCCAACAACTGCAGATCTGTTTTTGAATGAAAATGGAAATTGTTTATTTCAAATTCAATTCCTCCAATATCAAGTAATCCAACAAAAACACAATCCTTCTTCCTACAAAACATGCAAAAGAAACCCTTTATAAATGGGGATTCACTCAGCCAGCTTCAAGGGAGAGAAAAATCTGAAAGACAGCAAAAGTTTATAGCTGCAACAAGAATGAATATTCTCCCACAACGAGGTGTTAGAATGAATTTGTAGAGATTGCAAGGCAAAGAAATTTTTCTCTCAAGGCTGCAAACAAGGAATTTTCTTTCAAGATTTCAAAAGGAAGAACTTTCTCTCAAGATTGCAAAGAAAAGAAAATCTTCTCTCAAGATTGCAAACAAAGAATTTTCCCTCAAGATTGCAAGTAAACGACGATCAGTGTGGTGTGGATTATTATGACCAAGAGCTTTGTGATGAACGTGTTGACCTCCTGTTGTTGTCGACGACGAATGAGATCGGAGATCCGTTGCTGCTGCTGTTGATTTGGGCTGAGCTTGCAACGACACGTTGTTCTGGAGCTATATGTGTTTGCACGCATCACCAACGCTTTCTCTTAGCTTATCTTGGAAGAAACCCACCCACCCATTTGTGGCTTTTGCTAGTTTTTGGGTGTCGTCAACAAATCTATGATCTTTGCCAAAAGGTTTGTCATTTGAGGTTGTGGTTCCATTAGGTGTTGCAAACTTTGGCTTTGGATTGTTTTTTTCTCTCTCTCAGCTCGTTCTTGTAGGAGGAAGGAGAGTGGAGATGGCGGAGTTGTTTGATCTGCAAGGGAAGACAGCAATCGTGACGGGAGGATCGCAAGGAATAGGGAAGGAGATTGCTCTCACTCTTGCCAAGCAGGGAGCATCCGTGGTTGTGAATTATTGTAGCAATAAGGAGAAAGCGGATGAAGTGGTTTCTCAAATCGAAAGTGGCGCAGCAGGAGCAGGAGCAGCAGCGGCACACGGCAAGGCCATAGCTGTCCAAGGAGACGTGAGTAGTGAGAGCGCAGTCAAGGCTCTGTTCGATAAAGCGGAAGATACGTTTGGCAAGGTTCATATCGTGGTGAACGCCGCAGGAATGATACTGACGAACTATCCACCTCTTGCGAAAACGCCCTTGGAGGAATGGGAGAGAATCTTTGCCGTGAACACCCGAGGAGCTTTCCTGGTTTCCAAGGAAGCGGCGAATCGCATTCCAGCCGGAGGTGGCGGTCGCATTGTGAACATCACTACCACCATCGTCGCCACTTCCATACCTGCGTACGGGGCTTACGCAGCGAGCAAGGCCGCCGTTGAGTCCTTCACCAAGGTCCTGGCCAAGGAGCTCAGAGGGACCAAAATCACTGCAAATTGCGTGGCTCCAGGGGCCGTGGCCACGGATTTCTTCTACAGGGGAAAATCGGAGGAGATGATCAAGACACAAACCATGGCTCCACCCTTGGAACGGCTAGGAAAACCCCAAGACATCGCTCCTGTCGTGTTGTTGGTTGTGAGTCCTCAAGGGGAATGGTTGAATGGTCAAGTCATACGAGCCAACGGCGGCATTGCAGCTTGAGAAGCAAAGCTTCATCTTCCTCCTCACCTCTAGATTTAGGTAATCCTCAGCAATCTCCGAGCAGCAGTCTTGAAAGCTCCATCTTCCTTCTCACCTGTAGAGTTAGGTGATCCTCGGCAATCTCCGAGCAGCAGTCCATCTTCTTCTTCCTCACCTGTAGGGTAGATAATCCTGAATGATTTCCTCACCATTGTGATTGTTGAAGCTCCATCTTCTTCTTCCTCACCTGTAGATAGATAATACTGAATCAAACTCCTCACCAGTCTTGAAAGGTTTATCTTCTTCCTCATAATCTTGAATCAACTATGCACCAATCTTGAAAGCTTCTTCTTCCTCTTCAGCTGTATATAATCAATCCTGAATGTCTCTTCTCCAGTGTTGAAAGCTTCATCTTCCTTACAATGTACTAGGGTAATCCTGAACATTCAATCTCTTTGCTAAGTCTTTCTCCTCTCTTTCATACGTACACAAAATTCAATTTGTCCTATTTCTTTCTCTCCATCATGGTTTTCCAATAGTGTGCATGCATAAGCTTTGTTTTTTCTTTGGTTTTCTTCAAGACCTAATATGCTCCTTGACAGTCATGATATCTATCCATTCAAGGTTTTCTTCACATGTTTCTGTCCCTTCTCTCCTCATATTCTGAACATCTACGCCCATCTGTTTCTATGTGCATCCTTAGTCTAGTTAATTAGAATCTGTTTTGTTTTCCAATTCTGCCTTCTCTCAAAATGAAGAAAAGAAAAAATTTGTGGGTTTTGTTGCTTTCAGGAATATTGAGGCTTGGTGATATCTACCTTGAAATGGGTTGAAAATGTTCTTGATCGCTTGCAAGTATATCACTGCAATGCTCTCTACCATGAGTTTACCCATAACGCCACATATGCAGACTAACGGTCTTGCTATGACCAGACGAATCTTACTGAACATGAGATGAATGTTTGCAATCCCAGTTGGAAGACAGATGCATGGATGTCAGGATATCTTCAAGGTATTTGAAGTCTGCTGCATAGAGACTCTTATGTTTTCCATGAACAGTTGAAAGCTTGATTGTCAACTTGTAAAATGAAGCTCCTTCATATCACAATCATGAATCCAGTGTACTTATTGTTGAATCCTTCAGCAGGAAGGCCTTTTGTTTTGCTTGGGTAAAATTGCAGTTGGTGAGTCTCATTTTTCATGTCCTTCTTGCTGGCTTTTTTTGGTTTGGCTTGATGACAATGAAGAACAGAATGTTGCAAAAATATTGATGTGTGACAGAAGAAAGGAAGAAACTTCGAAGCTGGCATGACAGAAACTCATGATACTGTTAATTTATGCTTTCTCAATGTTGCAGTATATATGCTGAGACCACCAAAGAATTTCCAAACACACAATGTAAAACCACAAACACTCCAATATTGATCATGCACAACATAAGATGAAGAGGAAGAAGAAGACGAAAAAAGGAAGAAGCTTTGAAATTGGATTTGAAAAAGGACCTCTTGCCTATGCTTCTCAATGTTGAAGGTCATTGCCGAAACCACCAAAGATTTTTTGCAGTGAAAATGACGAAACTCTTTTGCAATATTGAAGCCAAAACATACAACAGAGAATCAGCAGCAGCCTTCAAACTGGTGTGATGAAGAAAGAAAGAATCTCTTTTGCCACATGCTTCTATAATTTCAAAGGTTGTGGAAGGAAGAACAACCAAAGAATTCTTTTGCAGTGAAAATTGACAAATGTTGTTGCAGTAATGAATCCATAAAATACAACAAAGAAGAAGCAGCAGCTTTGAAGCTGATGTGATGAAGAAAGAAGCTATTCCATATACTTCTCAAATGTTGAAGGTTGTGGAAGAGCAAACCAAAGAATTTTGTTGCAATAATAGTGAAAAGCATAACATACAATGAAGAAGAATCAGCAGCAGCTTTGAAGAAGCTCGTCTGATGAACAACTTACTTAGAAGCTCTTTTGTATGCTTCTCGAATGCTGGAGGTGGTTATGGCAGAAATTTTGCAACCACAATGACAAATTGACAAATGCTGCAACATTGACAAGCAGAATATACTCGTAACAAGGAAAAAGAAGCAGCACTTATGACAAAGAACCTTCTAAAACCCTATCTATGCTTCTGGATTTCGAAGGTTATGCTGAAACCAAGGAAGACGAATTTGCTGATCTTGATTCATAGTTTACACTCTTGCAAAAGAATTTTCTTGTGATGCAGCTGGCTAGAGAGAGAGAGAGCAAGCTACCTGTCTTTCTTCTTTGCAGCTTCCAACAGGTTCATCATCATCAAGGCCAGGGATGAACGAAGAAGCCTTTGGAGCGCAAGGAAGCGAGCAAATGGGTAGCTTGAATCCTGGTGCGAGGAGCCCATGCATCCCAATCGTAACCCGACATGGAAGGATGCATGTAATGGAGCTCGACAAAGAGTTCGTCGATAAGCTCTGGCATATCCGGATCCTGTAGCCATCTCTCAAGTATCGGCCATTCGCTGCTCTCTATGTCCATCTTGACCACCACAGTGTCCGATGGCTTGAGCTTCAGTTTCTGTTTCATGAATCTGGTGATGTTCAAAGCTTTGGTTGCTTCGTCGTCAGCATCGGAAACAAAATTGTTGTAGAATGTCATCCTCTTGAGCATCCATTTGGGTATGCCTGGTGTTTCCTTCACTGCGATTGCGCCCGAGTTGGATCTGATTTCGAGCGTGTTGTTGGCTCCTTGTTCTTGTTCTACCAAGTCGTCCATCTCCGGCGGAAGCTTCAACGAGTCACTGATCTCGAAGGCATGGACTTCGGTGAAGTCACAAGGGTACGATCTCATGAACCACTGAATACTGGTCTCCAGTGCATTTGCTCCCAGGTCGAGGTACACGCGTCTCTCGGGCAAGTTGAGATTCAATCTGCTTGCCAGAAGCCAGGGAAGAAGATGAGCCTTGTCTTCGACATTCGAGACGAACTTCAAAGCATAGCCTCGACGGAAGTTGTAAAGCTCGTCTAGATTCTCGATCAGTTGCCCCTTGACTCGACACCTCGCCGGCTTTCCTATCCATTTCATCTGCTCCCAGGGATCCGGCTTCTTCCACCGCAGGAAAAGCTCCGCTCGAGATCCTGCGGGAAGATGACCCAACACCGAGCTACAAATCGCCGCGTCACGAGTAGGCCGTGCCAATGATGATGATAACGATTCTTCCGACAAACTGTTGACATCGGCGCGGAGAGCTCCAGACCCTAATCGAAACTCGATTGAGTTGCGTTTGAAACCATTGATGACAATGTAGATTGAGAGCACTAGACTGATGGAGATGTACACTAATGTCGGTACTCTTGGACTCGACGCCACCAGCATAAATGTCATCTTTGCGGCTTGAACATCAAGCTAAAGCCGCAAAGAAGATGACGAAGCTCTGGAGCTCTCTGACAGAAAAAGCTCGGAATACAAAACGTACGAGAATTGCAATCTAAGAAGAAGATCTAGCATCGTCGTCTTTGGCATGCACATTATTGTCTTTGCAGAAATCCTCCGCCACCAACGTCACCATTTGCCAAAACTTACACTTGCGAGTCAGAAAAAACCAAATCTTTTAGCCGCCTCAACTTTCTTCCTCAGATCACATCTCCTCCTCAGAGCTCCATTGCTCGAGATTCTCCTCAACAACAACCAACCCTCATACCAAAAAGCTCACGTCCGCAACGATCTAACAAAAACTTTACCAAATCTTTTTTCCGCCCCAACTTTCTTCCTCAGATCACATCTCCTCCTCAATGAATGCTTCATTGCTCGAGATTCTCCTCAACAATCAAACCCCGATTAACCTCAATCTCAAAAAGCTCGCGTCCCACAACAACTTTAGCAAATGTTTTTGGCGCCGCTTTCTTCGTCAGAGCACATCTCCTCCCAATGCTCGAGATTCTCCTCAACAATAAAACCTCAAACCCAAAAGCAAAGCATCCACAACACTGTAACAATAACTTTAGTAAACTGTTTTTTGCCACCACTTTCTGCGTCAAAGCGCATCTCCTCAAAGCTCCATTGATCGATTATCCTCGACAATCAAAACCTCAAACCCAAAAACCAAGCTCGTGTCCCACAACAACACTCTAACAACAAGTTTAGCAAATAGTTTTTTGCCACCACTTTCTCCCTCAAAGCTCCATTGCTCGAGATTCTCCTCAATAATCGAATCTGGAAGCCAGCCAAAAGCAAGCTCGAGTCCCACAACAACACTCTAACAACAAGTTTAGCAAATGATTTGTCGAACTCCGAGTTTACATTTTTGGGGAATTTCATGGAACATTCCTATTTTAACTCTTGTTGGCAGTCAGCGTTTTTATTATCATTGTTACTAGTGTGGCCTGTGCCGTTCGCCCGAGTGTTACCACGTCCTCAACTGATTTTTCCTTCCAAAACCTGGTTTTTTGGAATTTATTTGACTTTTCAGCGGCAGAAATCACTTCAAAATCAATGTCTCCCACATTCTGAATCCAAATCTTATCAAATAAATTCCATTAAATCCTGCTCATCAAGATCTTTCCAACAACACCAAAAACACATTCCAATTCCTCCGAAATTTTCAGCTACGATTTAATTTAATTTTCAGTGAAGAAATCATCCAATATTCAAGAACTTTTGCTCAGCTAGTCCAAACGTCATGGAACCAAGCCCATGCACCCCTCCTCGTCCAGAGCTTTCAAAGACACCAAGAACATGATCTGAAGCATCGTGGTTTGGTGGATCTCATAACTACAAAACAAAACAGACCAACTACCTTTCCTTCATAGATAGATTATTATTATTAATTTAATTTTCAGGGTGAGTTTTCATAGCTTGCTGACAAACAAATCAAATACAAATCATCAAATGCAAAGGATTTTTTGTGACAAAAACTTGAACACATTTGTGTTTTTGGCTATGAAATATTGTTAAGATATAAATGTGAAAGTTAAGCACAATCATTTAAGCCTAAAATCTGTTGTATTATGTTGTTCAAGACAAGTGCTCCAATTTTAACAAAACTAAACATCTATATTTGCCAATTGCGAACTAACAATTGGCATTGAAAATGTCAACTTTTAACCCACAGTTGGTGAATGCAGTTGTTTAATCCTCCACCATTGGCACATTCGGTGAATGCGATTAATTGTTTCAGTCTTTGTTTGAACTCTTTGATCCTACAATATCAATTAAGTTATGGCATTTTTCTTCTGCATTGTGTTGTGGGTTGTTGGTCCCTTGGCACTTCCAATGACCAATGCTCGCTAGTTGTCGACTCTTGTTTTGCTAGAAAACAATTTTGAAGTTGTTTCCATGATTGATGATGTATGTAAACACCAACATTGGGATCCTCACACAAGAACACAACAATAGCCGTAGTTTTCTCAACTTTTATAAGTACTTATGAAGGAAATTACATTTTCAAGATCAAACTACTTTGAATATGGCAAAGAATATGAAGATGACATTGATGTGACAAGGTTAGGCGTGTCTTTGTTTTGTAATATCTTCTCAAATAAATCTTGCAAGAGAGGTCCTCTAGTTGGCTCTTCAACGTTAGTTACAAATTGAACTACAAGTGCTAATGGCAATGGAGGTTATGCACATTGTGTCCAAATGAATGTTTTTATTTTGGTCCCCGGTTTCAACTTTATCCTCAATTTATAGCCTTTAATTTTGGTTTTCATCCCCAAATTTGCATTGTCTCGTTTTAGTTTTCATTTTAAGTTTTTCTCTTTTTTTAACTTGTTGTTTTTCCCCTAATTTTTCAAGTCCCCCCTAATTTTTCATGTGCCCCTAACTTTTTTTCTTTTTTTTCCTTTTTTGTATTTTTTGTCCCTAGTTTTTTTTTTATGCCTTAGTTTTTCTTTTCAGTTGTAGGTCCTAAAGTTTGATTTCCATGGAAGCCTTTGTCGCCGCTAGGGTCCTCCTTTTTCTTTGCCTTTCTTCCTCCTCCTTCTTCCCCTTTAGGTGCAATCCCTATTGTTTTCCCAAGGTTTCATCTCATTATCTCATTTTCCTCCTTTTTTTCATGTGTTGTGTTAACCTTTGTTCTTGTCATCCCCCCTTCGTTTTACCATGTGGTGTCTTGTTAACCTCACGTCCCAGCTAATCTTTCAATTATTCGTGGAAGTTCAAATATAACCCATCCTTAGTGTGATGTTCCCTACTCTACATGTGGGGCCCTATTTACTCATTTGGGCTTAGCTTGTCACCAAAAGCATTATCAAACCTTTCAAGCTTAACCTTAGGTGGTGAAAAGGTGCCTTTAACTCCCCTTTAAACCCCCTCCTTTCCCCTAATTGCTTGAACTTGAGTATCAAAATTAAACCCTTTGGTGCATTCCATTTGGGATTCCCTTTATCACACTTATATTCATGTATCCCAATAGCTCCAAAGCGTGAAATGCAAATTGTTTTCCACTTTCCCTTATATCATTTGGTTTAAAACCCTTCAAATGTCATTGTTTGACATTTGTTCTTTCTTTTTCCATAATGGTGCCTCTCCTCCCCTCTTGAAAGGGAGTGAACGGGCATAAAGAAACCAAAATGCATTTATGTTTCCTTTCAAGCAATTGAAAGGAATGTCAAGTATAACATTTATTTTGTGCCTAGGCCTTTGCTATTTGTTTACCTCAAAACAAGTTCCTTTTGGAGGTTGTATCCCTTTTTGGTTCTACCCCACCTTAGCATCATCATCTTTGACAAAATTTAGCCTTAAAATGTGATGAAAAATATGTTTGAACTATTAAAGCCCTTACACCCATGGCCTTGGCTTTGGCATTAATTAAAATTATTTGCAAGTTGTAAGCCTTCCACACATTAAATTTGTCATCAATAGGGTTTTTTTTTTAATGGAGTTTTAGTTGAATATAAATTTGGACCTTTCTTTGACTTTTTCAAATTAACATTCATCCATATGTCTCATCTTTCAATAGGTGAACCATTTGGCATCATATTGAACACCTTTGAAACTCAATTGACCTTAAGGACTTAGCCAACAACTTTTTTGAATTGTTCCCAAAGTGTTTTTATGTAACAGTAAAGCATATCCTTAAGAACATAGTTTGAACATTGGGAGTTCTCCAACTTTTAACCTTGGCCGAGCCTTTTAAAGGTGTTTGGCTAATCATAGTGGAAGAGGTTTTATACCAACTAATGAGTAGAACTTTGTGCTTTTAATGTTGTGACACATTTTTAACTCATTTATTCGTTCATTAGTTCGGTATTGTGCTTAAAAGGGGGTTGTGAGGTCATGATGCATAATATTAAAATAATTTTAGATGTACATCCTAAGTGGGTGGTGTTGCACATAGACATTGTAAATGCTTTCAACACAACCTCCCGTAGGGTCATTTTCCAAAAGCTCTAAGCAATAGGTGGCTAGTTGGTTCCGATTGGAGATTGAATATATAAATTCATGATATTGTCAATGAACAAAAATAAATTTGTTTTATATTATACAAACACCCAGATGCAAAACTTAATGAATATATTTTTATTCAAACCCATTACCCAACATTCACTTTCACATCAACTAGTATCCATAATCATTCATGCCCCCCATCTTACAAACTTCAAGATGATCCATTAAGATTACACATCATCATTCATATTTTTTAAATGTTTATTGGACTTTGTGTTGGAAATTGCATTACATTTTATTGTCTTGTAAATGAAGTTTTTGGTATAGGAGAAGGTTTCTCCTTTAGGCCCTTCCAGATTTTGAGGCTCATACCAAGGCCGATAGGCCAAAGGTAGGTGTCAAAAAATTCAGAAAGGCCCAAAGGAAAAACCTTCTCCTACATAAAGAACCAATCTTATTTCCGTTTTCTTTTCGTCACTTTTATCTCTTTTCTTTCTTGATTCTTTTCTTCTTTCCATTTTCTTTTCCCCCCTAAAGATGTATGTCCTCATACTTTCCACCTAAAACATTTTGTCCTTCTTCTTTATGCCATATGGGCTTTTGCTTTTGTCCTTCTTAGTTTAGTTTCCATCATTTCTTTTTGTCCTTAATAGTCTTGTTGTCATCATTTTTGTTTCATGTTCTTTATTCTTGCAGCCATGTCTCTTCTTACAAAATGTTACAATGATGAATCTCCTTCTAAGAAGTTATGTTGCAGTGATGTTTTAGACCTTTCTCATGAGATGTTGACTAAATTTATACCAAGATAGACATCCTTGGTTGTCACTAGTGAGCCTTTTAACTATCGACATTCTTCTTTATCTATTTATACATAATCTTTTATGTGTGTTGATTTTCAATCTTTTACAACTACACTTGCTACACCATCCCCTAAACATTCTCTTCCAATTCCTTAAGATGCGGTTGAATCAAACCCTATGTTTTCCTATTTTTGTAGTGCCTTGATTCCTTTGTCTATTAACAACTTGAGGTTTATGGTGATGTTGTCTATGATCCATTTGTTGATGAATTTCCAAATTTTGAACCTTATTATAGAGTTTTTGAGTTTAGTCATGTTGCCCCTGCTGCCGATGCTAGTGTGCCATTGCCTATTGATGATGTTTTTGCAACGAATCAGTTTCTAAATGTTAATGTGAAAGAATTGGAAAATGTTGAGGAGGGAGGTCACAAGGTTAATAGATATAGTGAAAATTGTGCAAAAAATGTTTTTGATGAATGGAGGAAATTCTGTGGTTTTGGCACATAAAGATCAATTACAAATGTATCAAAAGATGCGAACTTTATCAAAGAGTTAGAGGACATGCTAGCGATGTTTATTCTATAAGTTGCCACGAAGGATGGGTCTTTGTACCCTTTAACCAAGTAATGAAAATTTTAACTTGTTTTCATTTAAAAATTTTCTTTGTTGTTTTTTCATCTTGTATTATTTTACATGTTTTATTTGTCATTTTCTTTCTTATGAATTTCAATAAATTTGATGCCCTTTTTATTTTCTTCTCTTCAAAAGTTGTAATAATCTACATTTTATTTCTTTATTTGTGGTGTATGCAACATATAGTCATTGATAAGAGCCATTGGTAAGCTTATATGGCAGAGGCAAAGGCAATTGGTTGTTGAAACTAGGAATGCCCCTACTATACCTTTCAACATCTTCATTGATGTCAAATAATGTCATGTGAAACTTGTTAGTGATGCATCCAATGTTGGTTTTGGAAAAAATATCAAAAAACTAATGTTTTATCAGTTGAAAAGGAGAGAAAGATGTTGGGTTAGGCCATTTGTCAACCAACATCACCTATGAGCCTCAACCTTCCATTCAATTATTTTTGTATGCTAATTTTTTTAATTTGGGGCTGTTAATAATTGAGGAATGTTGATTTTGAAGAATTTTGTATTTTGCAACTTCTGATTGGCCATGTTTTTCGCTTTTGTCAAGGTGTCTCAAAGAATTGGTGAATTGATGTCACGCAATGTTTAGCCAATTAGCATCATCTAGCTATTGACTACCCTTTTCCAACGTGATTGACATTTTCATGGAAATGGCAAGACATCACCCCCATTGTTTGGCCTCTAGGCAAGCCTACACCACATCCCATGTTCCTGCATTCTAAACTAAAATGGAGATTATTTGATGACATTTGGTTTAATGTTGCCCCAATTGGTCAAAACCAGTTGCGGCTAATTGTTTATAGATTGACCATGGATTTTCCAAAGTTGAAAAAAAAAAGTTTTATCCAACAAGATGGGTAGAAATGTGGGTGTACCCGACCAAAGTGAACTAGCAACCACCAATGCACCAATCGGCCATTTTGTCCACTAGATGGGCTACATTTTTTCATTTGGCACCAGATGGGGTTCATCAAAATCCATTTATTTTTGTTGTTAACCACTGTATTTTATTTATTTATTGGTTCTTGGCCATTTTTCCCTTGGACTTAACCTCACACATAGCTACCTTATTCACCTTCCTACCCTCATAAGTACTACACCAACCTTGGTACCTTATTTATACCTTATTGACATAACTACCCTAACAACTAATTATCCTATTGACCTAGCTACTATACTAACTACCTACCCTACTAACCTAGCTACCATACATACACAACCACCCTATTGACATAAATATTTTACAAACCTAGTCAACTTGATAAGGTAACTTGTTTCTTATGTATTAACTAACCTATCTATCTAATTACCTTGCTATTGTAACTTTCTTCCTATCTACTAATTTGCTTACCTACATGCCTACCTACCTTAGTAACCTATCTACCTTGTTCCTTGAACTTCCTTTGTACTTATTAACCTACCTACTAACCGAACTACCTACCTATATACCTACTCCTACCCATCTATGTTTTTTACATAGCCGAATACCTAATTAACTACCTATTCACTTTTTCCAACCCCCCCAAATCCTATCTATCAATTTATTAAGGTTCGTCCTAGTTCATGGATGATGAACATAGGTCCCCATATGTAGGTATTACAAACAATTTATAGTGGAAACAATGTCATAATTACAGCCATTTTGGTTTAATTAATGCATATTTTATTAAATTTTTTTACTTAATTTATTATGGAATGGACATTACACACATCTTTTCATGTAATTATTATAAGTATGTACTATTGGATTATGGTTTAAGTTTAGGGTTGGGACACATAAACTAACTAAAAAAATTTCACAGATGTATAGTAATTAACCTAAACTAAGTTAAATTTGGGGGGAAATTTTTAGGGTTTACACATATGTGAAGTAATACAATTTCATTCTATATTTTCTTCAAAAAGAGTAAAAAAAATTAAGTTGGAAATGTCACACAAAGGTAAGAAACATATTTTCTTTTTCAGTTTTATACAAATTTTATTTGATTATTTTTTAAGATTAAGGTATTTTCTTTCAATTAATAAATATGTATAGTTTAAAAGCTTTAAAATTTGGTTTCTAAATTTTTTCCTATGTTCTTTTAAATTTGTTTGTTTTGCATTATATAGTTTATATAATTTGTATAGTTTTTTGGGTTTAGGGCATATATTACTAGGACTTTTTTTTGTTAGGGTTTGAATAGTTAGAATTGTAATAGGGCATATGGCAAAATATCATATGGATTTTTAGGGTTATGCCTTATGATTTAATGTATAGGAATTTGATTCATATATTTCAGGGCTTAAGGTTCATACTCTAAACTTTACTCATTGTATTGGTTTTTTATCTTATCACTTGTTTAGATCTATATGTTTGTATGGAAAAAACCATAGCCCAAATTCTTTGAACATCATGTATTCAACACACACATGAAATCTAATATGTCACAAAGGTTATTATTGTTTCCAAGTAATAAACACAAAAAGTTTGAAATGAAAAAACACAAAAATAGTGATAACATTAATGTTAAATGCAAGTATTGTAACTAGGCCCCAAAATTATAGTTGGTAAAGGTAAGTGCAGATGCAGGTATTGCAATGAAGCCCCAAAATTCCAGTTGGTAAAAATAAATATAAGTGTAGGTATCGCAAGTTTAAATGAAGAATCAACCCTAAATGCAATACACACATGCATGGTCACTTCAAAATAACTCATCTAGATGGTTTGGATACCTTTAAATGAAGCCTTAACCCTCAACGCAATACCCACATGCAAGTTCACTTTGAAATAACCCAACCCTATATGTAATATTCGCATTCAAGGTCATTATGAAATAACGCATGTGGGGTTTAGGCCTTTTTAAATGAAGATCCTACCTTAAATGCAATACCTACATGTTGGGTCATTCCAAAATAATTAATTAATTTCAAAATAATATGTTAACAAAGGTGTGTATAGAGGTTGAGGTTGTTGATTAAAAGTTCTATGATTCTTACTTTGTTTCATTGAAATTGAAAAGAGGTTGTATTATTTGTGGAACAAATGGGACAATGACAATTGTGATCAAGCTTATCTTAGTGTAGGAATTTTTCATGGAAAAGTTGAACTTGCAATCTATAACGTGGAATAATTATCTTAAATAGTGATTTCAATAACTTATTAAATAAAAATATAATTAAGTTAATTAATCAAATATCAAATTAATCAATCTAATTTTTAGATCCAACTTTTGTTAAATAAAGTTAAACCAAATTATTAGTTAATTATTTTTAATAAATAAATGATTATCTAGTTCTTGATAATTAATCATTAAAATTATCTGAAATACTTGTCTACTAATTATTTAATTATATGATTATTTTTTTGATAGTCCATTAATTATCTAAAATAAGTTTTAATCATTTATTAAATTGGGTTGAAATTTTTAGGGTTTAGACATATGTGAAACGATACAATTTCATTCTATATCTTCTTCAAAGAGATTGGAAAAATTAGGTTGGAGAGATCACACAAAGGTAAAAAAAAACCTTATGTGAAAACCCAACCCTAAATGCAATACAAAGTTTGTTAAGATCAAAAATTTTAAGTTCATGCTCAAATTTTTTTCAAATATGTTCATATTTATGTTTCTTCCCTTTTAAACTTGTAAACTCATTTCAAAAAACAAAAATATAAAGTTTCAAATTTAATAACATTTTAAACCATGTTTTTAAAAAAATCACAGCACATGATTTTTTACTTTTTTTTTGTTTCACATAATAATAAAAATGATCTCTCCCATATATTAATCCTATGTCTGATTGAAAATTTATTTTATATTTTTCTGATATATATTATATAAAATCTTGGTTAAAATAATCATATAGTGGGTCAAAAATATTTTATATTTTATACATATATAACACAAATCCTTATGTAAATTTTATGTTTATGATGTATAATATTGATTTAAATATTGGTCCAAATATATTGTTATTTATAACACATTATATATAAATAATGATATCATGGAATTATATTGTTGATTCATTTCAATACATATAATATTTTCATATTCATTTTAAATTACATATATATACCCATGGTTACATATATTGTAATTATTTTTAATGAACTTTGTTTTTTATTTGAATTTTAAAATTCCAAAATATTAATAGCTAGGTATGAAAATGTTCATAAGCTCTTAGAAGCCATGCCAAAGTTTGTGTGGATTTGGAAGCTTTGTGAAGGCCAAGTTATGTAATGTTTTCAACACCTTCAAAAGCTAAAACATGATTCAACTATCTAAGAAACACAGTAGTGTTCATAAAAAAACAACCAAGAATCTATAGCCTTGACAAATTATTAGTTTTAACAAAAGCTCATCACCAAATATATTAGATTGATTAAAGTGTCGACATTGACCAAGCTAAACAACCTAGCCTAAACATAAGTAATAGGTTAGTAAACTACTTGTTAAGTAACCTAACTAACTACCTAATAAGCTACCTACGTAATATAAGCCTATTATGTAGTTTATTTATTAGTGTAGGCCTTATAGGTTAATATCTTAAATGGTCTAAGTAGGTATTCAAGGTGGTTGAACTTACTAGGTAAACCTCGTAGTTATGTAGGTAGTTTACTAGTCGAGGCCATGTAAGCCTAATAAGCATTTATGACAATTTAATGTTTATTTCTTATTATATTATAACATATTAAATTTGAACTAAAAAAGCTTATTAAAAAAAAACACATTTTTTCATATAATTGTTACAAATATATACTATTGGATTATGATTCAAGTTTAGAGTTTGGGACATATAAATTAATTAATAGTTTTTTTACAAGTCTATAGTAATTAAAATAAATCTAAGGCACATTTTGGGGGGAATTTTATATGCAAAACAATGCATATATATATAAGAAAGTGAAAGAAATCAGCTTGGAGATATTAACAAATGGTAAGAAACATACTTTCTTTTGTGTTTTGTTACAAATTTTATTTAATTATTAAAAAAATTAAGGCCAAATTTTTAGTTGGTGAAAGTAAGTACGTTTGTGGATATTGCAAAATTATATGAAACCCTAACCCTAAATGCAATAGCCATATTCAAGTTCATTTCAATATAACCTATAGGTGCTTTAGGTAAAACCTTAAACGAAAGCCCGACCTTAAATGTAATACCCACATGTAGGGTTGCTTTGAAATATATAATATGTAGTTTGGGTGGTGCCTTTGAATGAAGACCAAAGCCTAGATGCAATACTTGCATGCAAGTTCATTCTAAAATAATCCATAGGTGATTGAAGCAAACCTTATGTGAAGACCTAACTTTAAATGCAATACCCGCATGTAAAGTCACTTCAAAATAATTAATAAGTGATTTGGGTACCCAAAATATGTTTCTTTATATACGTAAACTAATTATTATCTTAAATTAATTTTATGAAAATTAATTATTATGAATAATTATTTAAAATAATGATTTAAAAACTTTTTAAACATAAAATAATTTAATTAAAATAATAAATTAAATATCAATTTATCAATTTGAATTTTAGATCTAAATTTTAATTATTTAAATAATTAAGGTTCAACCAAATAACTAGTTAATTAATATTTAGAAATAAATGATTGTCTAAATATGATAATCAATCATTTACATTATCTAAAGGAATTTTTAATAATTTTTTAATTATGACATTATTTGTTGATACTTAGACTATATTATTATGTCATATGAATCCCCTAAATATTACATTAGAGACCTATATGTGGGTATTGTTAAATATGCTTAAAATCATCAAATATTTATGGACCTATATGTGAATATTGCAATGAATGTAAAAACCAACGACTATTATGGGACCTATATGTGGGTATTGCAATGAATGTAAACCAATGGCCTTATGGAGTTTAGAATAGAAAATGATGTAGGTATTGCATGTTTAGAATGTGGGTATTATTTTTAAAATCTTTAGGTGATGTGAGTCCCATTACATTAGATGTAAGTATTACACAATGTTCATTTTGATATTTGTAAACTCTATACAAATTAATGTTACCTATTCATATGGGCATATTTAAGTTTTGATTCTTACATCTAAAGTACTAAGAAGATTATGAAAAAGAATACATATATGATTCACCATATACCCATTAAATAAATGTGACTAAAAAATATATATATTTTTATAAATGATGTACAAAAATGGGTAGATCAAAAATTGTTAAAGAACCTAATAAAAAAAAGGTTCTTTATAATATATCAAAGGACCAAAGTTCAAAAATTGGGTAGTCCAAAAAATGAAAGGGCTAAAAAAATTAGTTAACTATATAAAGTGGAACCCTAAACCATATCATTATCTACAATTTCACATTTAGTTCAATAAACAATTGTTGCAGTTGTAGCCTTTGCTACATGACAAACAATGTACAGATGGTGGCATTTCATCTCAACCTAAGCTGTATTTGCAACAAACTCTTCCTTTCTTGTGTCATGAACCCTATAAACACCCGAAAACCACCAAATTAAACCCTAACACACCTTGGATGAAACAAAATTATTAAAAAATAATAAACATTGATTATTATTGTTTCTTACCTTCCATGAATCATTTTAAATGCATAGAAATCCAATACATCTGTCAACTCTTATGTCCTACTTGCTTTAGTGGATTCTCGATCCCAATTTTTGACATCCCATGCCATCTTCAACCAATGTGCATATGTAGAACAAGTGGATCGAATCATTTTTTGTAAATTTTCATCCTTCTCCATCCATGATGTTGCATCTCGAGGCATGTTTCCCAAGCATTAAACATTAAAACCCAACACCTATAATAGTTACTTTGAAGTTAATTTGACTAAAGTTGGTTTTGGTAATGGTGGACATTGTTTTGTAACAATTACTAGTTTATTCCACTTACATTGGGCTTTAACACGAACGTAACTAACAACCTTTTGATCATTCCGCCTTTGCATGGCCATGGCATCTCCCAAGGTGCGAACGTTCATTTTAGCATGGTTTTGATGTCAAAGACCTCCTTCAAAAGTTAAAGCCTCCCAGGTTTGACCTTTTCTACCACTAAGCCATGCACCTCCTTCAAATGTTTAGTCAATAACCATTTGGCACAATATGCGATAATGCAAGTGCCAACTTTACACTTCCATTTCAACCCAACCTTCATCCATTTTTTGTCCTTTCGGGCCATATTAGGTTGACGAAGGGGTGCCTGTGGCTAAAAGGCCTGGTTGGTTTCAAGTTTCGGACTTAAACCAAAAAATATTTTTAAAAAGGTCATTACTTTGTAATAAAAAAATGCTAACCTTAAAACCTTACACACAAAAAGTTCAAAAAATAGAATGCAAGTATTGCAAAACATAAAATCACATAATTAAATGTAACTCCTTCAAATTCTAATTGTTTTCAGGTATTGTAATAATTGTTTTTTGACAAAATAAATCCCTTAACTTCCATTAAGTGATGGAAGTTATAAATATAATTAAACTTTTAAAAACTTGTATAATTTTTTTATTTGCATTTAATAGCACCACCACCACAGAAGAAGGCGACGACATTGTTGTCGTCACCTTCTTTGCAACAAAACCACCAAAAAAATCTACGATAGTTGCTGTCACTTTTTTTTGCAGCAAAGCCATCAAAGAAGGTGACGGACGTTATCATCGTCTTCTTCTTCTTCTCAAACACATAGAAGAAAGCGACGGTAGCAAGCTACCATTGCCTATATCACTACAACATTACCACATAAGAAGGCAAAGAAGAAGGCGACGATAGTAACTACTGCCGTCGCCTTCTTCTTCTCTACAACACCACCACAAAAAAAGGTGATGGCAACTCTTGTAGTCACCTTCTTTTTCTCTACAACACCTGCCACAAAAAAAGGTGACAATAACTACCATCGCCTTTTTTCTTCTCTGCAACACTCGCCACAGAAGAAGGTGTCGATAGCTATCGTCACCTTATTCTTCTCTGCAACACCAACCATAGAAGAAGGCGATGGTAGTTGTCGTCACCTTCTTATTCTCTACAACACCCACCATAGAAGAAGGTGATGGCAGTTGTTGTCACCTTCTTCTTCTTTGCAACACCCCGCATAGAAGAAGGCCACAACAGTTACGATCACCTTTTTCTTCTTTGCAACACCCCCCATAAAAAAAGGCGACGGTAGCTAACATCGCCTTCTTCTTCTCTGCAACACCACCATAGAAGAAGACAATGGCAATAAGCTATTGTCGCCTTCTTCTTCTCAAACACGGGGAAAAAGGTGACAACAACTTGTTATCGTCACCTTCTTTGTTGCAATAGTAACATAAAAAATACAAGAGGGGGAGGTAGGTAGGAAGAACGACTGCCAACTTGTTGTCATTGCCTTATTCATAACAAAAAAACAAAAGAAGAAAAAAAAGGCAACGACACGTTGTGTTGTCACCTTCTTCACTTCAAATAGAAACAAAAAAATGAAAGAAGAAGACAATGGCGTCTTCTTCTTCTCAAGCAAAAAAACAAAACACAAAATTAAAAAAAACCATAGAGAAGAAAAAAAAAGTGTAGAGAAAGGAGGGAGCTTACCTTTTTTCTCTTGCTTCCACATTTGGGATGAAGTGCTCCTCTTGCCTTCTCTTCTCCACGTTCCTTCAACATTGAGCTCTCCACCTTCCTCAAGCCTTGTGTTTCAAGTCTCCTCAAAGCTCTGTGCTATTCAAGCTCGAGAGCTCTCTTGAGCTCTAGAGATGGAATGAGCAAGAAATGAAATGAAGGAGGTAGGAGGGGAAATTTTTGGGGCAAAGAATGGGGTTGAAAAATCCTTGGGCAAGGGAAGAGGATGTGTTTTTGGTTCATCCTCAAAACAGCTTGAATGGCCTCATCATGAATTGGTGCACTACTGGCTACTAGTGCATTCCAATTGGTATACCCCACATGGAAGAAGCCATGGTTCATTTGGAATATGGAATGATGGTCACATGACATTTAGTTTGGTTTTCATCCAAAAAGAACAATTTATGTTTTATTAGTTGCAAATGTGACCAATTTAGTTACAACCTTATGAGTATACAAAGGTGTATTTTGTGAATTTTGAGGAATATAGTTGGGTGTATTAAGATTTATAAATGTATATTTTGAATGTATATCAACAACCATATTACATGTGTATTCAAGTAATATTACTAACATAAATGGCCTCAATATTATGGTTACACTAATTTTGAATATATTAAAATTTTATGTAAAATATTTATTAAATATATTGGGCCCATATTACAAGTTTATCCAAACGATCGTATTATACTTCTTAAAATTATTTTAAATGACTTTTTATTATTATATTATATGTTTATATTAATTACATGTAATAAAAAAACTAAAATATTATATTTCATTATTATTTTTAATAGTAATATTTTATTACATAATGATCATAATGATGATGATGATGATGATGATATTAGAATGATAGGAAAATTAAGTATATAATTACTGAAATAATTACTAAAAGTCTAATATACTATTATATTATTTTCAAATGACTAATGTACTTATTACAAATTGATTACTTATCTATTAATAAATAATAAATAATTATAATAAATCATAATATATCTAACAAGTGACACAATAATATATAATTAAAAAATAATTAACCTAGGCTAGCTACAAATTACATTATTATTATTATTATTATAAGTAATCAATTATGAAACATTACTAAATCATAATAATTACCAAGAAATATTAATATATAGTTTTAAGTTTTTATATTTCAAATTTATAATTATTAATTATTCAATTATTCAATTGTTATAATCAATTACTAGCATATAATTTTATTTTCATTTTTATTATTTTATAATAATTATTGTAGTAGTTAGAATGGAAATCTAATAAATTAATATACAAATGCAGAAATTGTTTTCAAAGGAAAAATGTTCTTGTTAAAAAAATTTATTGTAATAATTCATAAATAGTTATAATGAGTGAAGTAATAATATGAATGATAAAATAAAAATAATAAACATTGGTTACCAACTAACTACAATAATAATTGAATTAATGTTTTTGTTACTATTAAATATTTACATTTATATTTATTATGAATTTTTTAAATGAAAATAATAATGGGAATAATTATAATAAAATAGTTAGCCTAGGCTAGGTTTTAATTATATTATTCTATCTAAAAACAAGTAGTACTCAATTTTTATGATCATTAATTATTAATTACTGAATATTTCAGTTATTATATTAATTTATTTGGTTATGAAATAATAAGTGATTAGTTATTGATAATTAGCTAATTATTTCAATATTAGCCAATTCTAATTAATGAAATTGGTTAATAGATCATTATAGTTCATATATAATAAAATTAAATATTATTACTAATTATCTAGCTAATAAATTAAGTAATATTTATTAATAACTAATAGAATAATTAATTCAGTAATCATAATATATTAATGATTAGTATTATAAATAATTAGTTTATTGGATAGTTTATGAAATGAATTAGTTAGTTTATAATTTAGTTGCTAATTAGTTAATTAATAAGCTTATTAATTTATTTCCTGTATTTTATTTATTAAATAATTATTAATTTTATTAGTTAATTAGTTAGTTAATTAATTAGTTATTTAGTTGTCACTTACCTACTTAAGGTGTTTACTCTTTACATTTTCATATTTAAAAACATGGACATAGGGGATGAGCCAATGAAATGACTTAACCCAAAATAAAATATAAATATTCATGTACTTACAACTAATTACCTACTTTTCTACCTTCCTACCTACCTAAGTAAGTATTTGGCCTAGGTAGGTAAATAGGTCCTATCTAAATAGATGTTTAGCCTAGATGGGTAGGTAGGTATATAGGTAGGTAGGTACCTAATTCAACCTACATACTTGAATATTGATGTTAATTGAATTTGGACAAATTCAATTGATATGCCATGTGGCAAATTTCTATTGCACCACATGTCACAATCTAAACCATCCAAACATAAAAATTAAACGTTTTAAATTATTTCAAAGTAATAAAAAAATATCTTTAATTATTAAAAGTTGGAACATGTGGCAACACATAATTTGTTCCCATTGTTCACCAAAAAAGTCACATCCTAGTTGCAAGCGATAATACGTATATGACAAGTCAAAGGATGAAGGCATATTTTGTTGACTTTTTTTTCATCCAATTTTTTTTTTCATTTGCAACTAGTGTCAATGCGACTATTAAGATTTTAGTTGCAAATGTCACTTGCAACTAAAAATTGGTCACAAGGACCAATTGCAAAATGGCCATTTTCTATTAATGTATTGAAACATAACGGATATGTTAAAATTTTAAAAATTCAAAAGTGATTTTCTATGTACAAAACTTGTTATTTGAATTTTTAGTTGGTCCACATGTAGATTATGCTCCAAAGTTCAATAATTCATATTCATATGTTCATTTGATTAAATATTGGAAAAGAAATTAAATTTTAAACTTTGTATTTTTATACATTCCAACATTGGAACATGATAAAGTTTTTATGTGACAATAATCTACTACATGTGATGTGGTAGGTTGATGGCAAAGGCCTTGGGCCAATTCTAGGAAGTCCAAGGTTCAATACTTTTTCCCACTATGTTGATTAGTTTGATCACATTGACTATAGTCCACTTTGACCATTAGTATGATAATGACATGTAATACAATAATGTTTTATATGATTGTATATATGATTCATGTGTTATACAATTCATGTACAAACCATATGTATACGATATATAAATAAACCCTAAATGAATAATTATTTTGTAAAATCAATTTATAAATATACATAATTTTATTATATACACAAATATTTTTTATATTTTTTTATATAGAAATAATATTCTATAATTCTAGGTACAGTCACAATGGTGGTTACAACTATGACCATCTTAGTGACTAGTGGCATTTACGACTAGTTTTGTAGTCATAAATGTAGTCATAAATACCACATTTTGGTGTTGTGATGTCCACACATTTGCTTATTACATCTCCACCCGTTTTGCCATCATTGCCCACTTACTTGTTGCTTATCTACTTGCTTCGCAATCATGCCCACCTACTTATTGCACGTCCACCTTCTTCACCATTGTCATCCACCTACTTGCTGCTTATTTGTTTGCTTCACCATCACACCCTTCACTTGTTACCTATTTTGCCTACATCGCCATCGTTGCCCACCTATTTTGCCATCATTGTCCACTTGCTTGTTGCATGTTCTTTCATTTGCTTGTTGCTTAATTACTTATTTTGCCATCATTACCCATTCACCTATTGCTTGCATGTTTGCCTTATCTGCACACAATTGTTGCCTACCTACTTTGCCATCATTGCCTTGCATGCTTAGTACATGTCTACCTTGTTCATGTTTGCTTTAAACTTCAAGCTTGGTATTTCCCCCTTACTTGTTTATGCAAGAGTTGGAGCATAAGAACACACAACTTTCATTTTAATAAGTTTTTTCTTTCTTTAGTTTTTTTTTGTTTCATTTTCTTGTATTCATTTTTCTTTTTCTTTTTTTTGTTTTTGGTTTTGTTTCTTTGTAGGTTACACTTGGACATTCTTTTGGATTTCCCTAAACATTAATTTGAACATTTTCTTCATTGATTACCTACACTATTTTTTCATTTTCTTACCCTTAATTTGTTTACTTTGTAAATGCTTGTAATTGTTTCCACAATCTTCAAACCTTAGTGGATAAGCTTTTGTTCATTTGTTTGCAATTATATTCATTTTGTAAGATAATTTTGGTAGAGCATAATTAAGAGGTTTTCTTCTACTAAATCTCTTGTGAAAATTGCAAAATGGAACAATCATTAAAAAATGAAAACAAAATAAGTGAAACTTGTAATGTTGTCATGAATTAATTAAATGTTATGGAAGAAAATAACGTGGAAGAAAAATTTTCAATAAATCCCAGTTTATAATCTAAAACTAGAAAAAAATTGGAAACTAAAAATGAAGAAATGATGAATCAAAATTTGAAATAATTGTAGAATCAAAAATAATAATGGAAACTAGAAGGAAGAAATGCATTGTGTTAGTCATTTTTAAAATAAATGATAACCAACATGTGAATTTGGATTATCCACAACTAATGAGATGTTTTTAATGTTATAATGCACTTGTGAATATAACCAATCCAAAAGCACATGCTAGAAAAGGATTAATTTCATACTACAAAACAAATAGGATAACAACTTTTTTTAAAATGTGGATGTTGATCATTTTTTAATTTATAAAAAATTTGAAAAAGAAATAAATAATTCAATGAGAGAAATGTGGAAAGAAAACCAATAAAAAAATGTATTAATCCATTTGGATTATCCATATCAAATGTTTTTGCTATAAAGGATCCGTTCAAAAAAGATGATGTGCAACAAAAGGAATTTGATGAAGACCTTGGTTTGTTAATTATAAAAAATAATTTACCAATTCAATTTGTTGATAGTGTTTCATTCAAAAGATTAATATTATATTTATGTCTAAAATTTTATTTTTCCTTTCAAAAGGTAATTTTCATTAAAGATTTTGCCAAATTTGGTGGAGAAAACTAATCAATTGTATGTTCTGCCCAGTCTTTCATAATGTTGTACTATAACTGCCAACTTTGATTTATGGATGAATAAAGGAGCACATGATATTTTTGCTTTGGTTGTAAATTTTTCAGGACTTGATTGGTAGTTTAAACATATTACTATTGGATTGTTTGAAGCTACATAAACTTTTGGTCAACCATTGGTTTGAGATTTGACAAATTTGTTAAACAAATTTGGTTTGAGAAAAAAAATCATTGCATATGTGAAAGATGAAGTATCCAACCTTAATTTAATGACTTCTTAATTAAAAATATGTTGTTAGTTGTGAGACATTGGGTTTTCGAGAAAGCTTCAATGGTACTTGTTTTAGGCATGTTTTTTCCGAAGCATGTCAATATGCTACAACTAATGAAAAAGTTTGTAGATTATTAAGATATGTATCTATCAAGACTATTGAAACATATTTGCAAAAATGTATAACTTGACCCCAAAAATCTGGGAAAGGCAGATAGGAATGGACCCAAATTATAAAATTTGTTCGAAGAAATTCAATACCCTAATGAAAACAAGGTGAGTTTTTTTTATACTCAATACAATTGGTAATTTTTTTTTGAGATTTTTAATATGTTTTGTGTGAATGAAATTGTTAATTTGTTTGTTTCATTATTTTAAAGGTTTGCTATCATAATTATTATGTTTCAAGAAACATTATTGTTTCGGCATGTTATATTTCTTTGTTATAGTAGCCAAATAGTTGTGAGGGTGGCTAATCAAATATTGGTAGGAAATGGAGATAAAGTAGTAAGAATATAGGCAAGTTGATAGACATGGATAAATCGAAATGACAAAATAGGCAGAACAATGTGATAGAATAGGCAAATGAATGTGGTAGCAGATTGTTATGATAACATAATGTAATCAATTTGTTGCAAGTCAATTTGCCAAACAATTAGGCAATTATAATTGTTTTCCACAAGGAGTATAAAAGAACATTTCAATTGATTTGCAAGGGGGTTGAAGGTTTATTTTATTTATGTTTATGCTGATATTTTAGAGTAATTAAACAGAAGAGTTATGAGAGGAAAGAAAGGGTATAAATATTATAGAGTTTCATGGTTTATGGAAATATAAAAGATGTTTTTTTTTTCCATTATTGGTACTTGAGTATTGTATGTGGAATTAATTGAATGAATCCTCGAACTTAGAATGGATTGAATGTCGTCATAATTATATGTTCACATGGTACTCATTTTAATGGAGTAGGACAAGGACCTAGTAGTGATATAGAGGTAGTTAATTTATTCATGAAAAATTAGAACTAACACGTGAAAATTTATATCACTAACATTTGGCGACCATATTGGGGATAATACAATTTGTTGTTGGAGAAATTAGAAGATTTAGGATGTAATTTCTTCAAATTCGTGTGAGATTTTTCCACGTTACAATTAATTAATGGAAGTTGAAGAAGGAAAAGTGGAAATAAATGAAATTGATCTAGGATTTTGTTTAATACATGTTCTTTATATGGTATTACCTTGTGGATACATAGATTTAGTGGGTGCTTATAGAATTGAAAGAAAACATAGTATAGTGAATCAAATGATTGTTTTGGGGCTAGACAAGTATTAGTTTTTCCAAATTTACTACTTATTATGAACAAGATATGGCAGAATAAGTGATATTTCTAAATTATTATAATAATGTATATTAAAAAAATTATGAAAAATGGTAGATTATGACTCTTGTTGAAAGAGAAGATGAATGGATGAAAGAGATTATAACCATAGAAGAAGCTAAACAAAGACTAAGAATAAATTGTAGTTATGGTTGGAATTTTTAGAATTATTTATATACACCAAGGAATGCACCATAAATAGATGAGTGGGTAATTTTAAAAATAAATTTAAAACATTACTTGAAAACATACATGAATTTATTATTAAGAAAATACATGGTGGTACTAAGGTGTGGTGCATACAACATAGATCACTAATTATTGATGCTACATAATTGACAAAATATAGAAGATGGTTACCAATAATTGTATGCATAATTACATTAATTCTTATAAATAAAGTTTTTGCAACACATCATTCGATTCAATTCCTTAATAGAAGGGAATTTACTAGACCTAACATTAATGCATTAATAGAAAAATGGATGTCAATTAAATGATATACTCTAGGCACCTAGGTCTAGAGTTTTCAATATGTCATGAGAAAAAAAGGAGTGAAGAATACATATCTAAAATAATTGAATCAGAAAAATTTTGGTCTACAATCATGATTCCATAATTATATGGGAATTTTTTAAAAAATTGGGAGTATTAATAAAAATGGTTATAGAAAAGAAATGGGAACTTATGTTTGGAGCCTATGTCAGATAGAGAAAAAAAAAGATGAAAACAATAGATTGAGAAACTAGAGAAGAAAGAATCAAGAGGAAGTTAAAGTGGCTATTATTGTAGCTTAACAATCTATTACACATAGTAGATGGAGAGCTCTTAGTGCAATTTTTAATTCACCAGTAACCTATCAAATGCTTCAACCTATAGAAAAGGAAACGGTAATTATTGTTGTTCAAATTAATGTCGAGGAAGTAAACATATCGACAAGTGATGGAACTCAATAATCTACACAAATAGGTTCACCAAACGTTGATCATGAATCAAGAACCAATTGAAGAATTGAATACATTGTTATTGAATACACCCACTATAAAAAAATGGGGTCTCTTGCAACCACCTTTGCAACTTAGTTTTTGAGTTGTAGCAAACACTTACAACTCACCATATTTTTATAATGTGAGTGCTAACGAACAAGTTACACTAGTTGCAAGAGTTGCAATAATTGTAAGAGTTGCAACTCACCGTATATATAGTCAAATACCTATGCAATTGTGTGCAACTTAACTATAACTCACATTGAATAATTCAGTTTCAACTAATGTACAACCCATATGCGATTAAGTTCATGACATCACGCTGATGTGGCTTTTCATCCACATTGGCACGATGAACTTTGTCAATTTCCTTTGCGACTTACTTGCAACTAAAGGTTCAATTAATACACACTATTAGTGTAATTAATGTACAACAAATCTACAACTCCTAAATATCTTTTTGGATTTTAATGCGTAAATAGTGTGTAACTAAAAATACATTGTTTGCAACTAAAATTGGATGCATCCGCAACATAACATTTTTGTTAGTGTTATTTCTTGTAATTTATTGTAGTTGTAGTTTAGACTATGTAACCATATAGATACTACATGGTAACTAAGTATAGAGATAATATAACCATCCTATGACTTATAAACAACTATGAAGATCTTGCAACTACTAAAAAATAACTACATGTTTAGCATAATTAGTTATGATGCAACTATGTGATAAACCATTTTGGCCTTTGGCAAGTGCATATGAATTTCAAGGGTTTGAAGGTGCAACTAATGAGCCATTACATTGCAACTAAATAAAACAACAAGGCAACTAGTTGGTGACTATTGAACAATTAAGATTCAATAGGATCATCATCTATTAGCATTGGAAAACAACTACTTGTCTAAGTGTCCCTTGCTATCTTGTAACTATGCATTAAACATTATATGCGTACAATAGTTGCATATGAGTTGAATAGTTTACCTCTTGCAATGTGTCGGAACTATGTTGTAATTAATCAAGTATATGACATGTGCATCTCATGAACAATTCATGTGTTCTATTAAAACATTACCATACAACTTTAACAAACCCAATAAATGGATACTATACAACTAGTTGTTTTATTATTGGGAACAGTAAAACTACAAGTGTGTACCAAAGGCAACTTTTGACGCGCTCCCAAGTTCCTAGTTAGGCCCAAAATGGGCCTAAGTTACTCAAACAACAGAATTGTGAGGAACTCGAGGCATGCTTCCAGCTTTCAGCACTAGAAGGGGTAGAGGGTGTGCTGAAGCTCCGGGATGGGACTAGGAAGAGTGACAAGCTTTAGTTACTTACTCGAACCTGCATCAAACCAACCAACAAGTTGGTTAGTTCACTTTCTGGAGCACCTTTAATGTTAAGACAAGCCATGGGCGACTCTGGACTCACAAGTTTCACCACGGCCCGGACTCGGGGGGAAGCCACCACCTTCCCCCATATAGTATTCTCTACGTCTCTTCGTGGCACCCACATCCGAATGGCTTTTTGTCTCGGGACTCCCAAGGAGGAATCTCGAAACTGTCCCTGTTTAGACTCTCGGGACTTTACAAGATCATAATTTTTTGCTCAAACCTCCGATTGGAATGAGATCTGAAACAAACTTGTAACTCTCCTTGAGAGCTTTCCAACAATGTATTGCATTCCACCTGCACGTACGGGGGTCAGATCAATTCCCGACTTTTAGTGGTCAGGAGTCAAACTGCCAATTTGACTTCCGGCCCTTCTTTTTGCCATAACGTGTGTTGTAGATGTCCAAATGGCCCATGCGAGCCCATTTTCGACATTTACACTTTGATAGCTTTCCAATGATATAAAGAACACTCCAATGCAAGGTGTTTGGCCCCTACAATTGAACTCTAAAGTTTCAGGAGTCTCGGAGGACTCCCAAGTCCCCATTTCAGGAGTGTGAGTTTCATCCTCACATTTTCTCAAAGTAAGGTTGCGACAACTTTAAAACAACACAAGTGGAACTATGGAGTAATTTTCAAATTTGAATGTACAATTGGGTATCAACTACAACCTTCCTCCAATAGTATTTTTTAAGGATTTTGTGTCCAATGGACACTATTGTACAACTTTATGGGTTGAGTAGAAGTTGTAACTAACCTTTCCTTGAGCTTATTCCCCTTGTCCAATGGAAGCTTCAAAATCCTTCCTTCCAATCAATGGCCTCCTCATCTTTCAAGAGCCAATGAGAATCGAGAATGATTTGCCCTCTAATTGATTTTAGGATGAGAATTCTTGGGCCCAATGAGACAAAAAAAATATTCCATCCTCTAATCAAATAGGATGACAATCCTCGTGACTAATGGGATTGGAGGACTCATCCTTCCCCTTATCTTAGATATCTTGATGAGGTCCTTGAACTTGATCCTTATCCTTTCCGCCCGTTGACCCTCACATCCTACTTCTTCATCCTAATTATTTCAAGAACTAACTACTAGGACAATTTATCGGTAATAACAAGTAAACATCCTTGAGTCCTTATTTGATTAAACCAATTCAATGGTTGAAGTAACATCCATGCGTACCATTTACTCTTTTGATATCCCCTACTTTTTTTTTCCATGCACTAATTAATTATGTAGTACATAATAAATTGGAATTAAAAATTACATCACAAAAATCCCCACATACTTCTAAATCCATCGTTGAAATTAGGGTTTGATGAATCCATTAGATCTAGGATGTTTGAATTTTCATGAGGTTCCGTCGTCACTCCCACACCTTACACCTACCCTAATTTGTTAAATAAAAAAGCCTTGACCCCTTCTGAATGTAAGTACCACATTGTTTCTGCTACCTTCTTAGTTTTCGTTGATGCAAGTGAGAATTTAGTCATGGCAGATGATGTCATTACGCCTTCGAATCCTCCAGTTTCACTAGTAGAAAATGAAGAGCTTGAAGAAACATTATTTGACGTGAATGTTTCTCAACGGTCGTGCAAAGAAGAACCGTCCAGAAAAATAGTGCGCACTCGAGTCGATCATTCGACATGGAATTGTCGATTGTTTCTTAACCCACATGCCTTAGCAGTCTATTTAGAATTTGTTCCTCCTTGTGGAGCCGCACCAGAAAGGTTTGAAAAGTGTCAATGTGAAGACGACGATGTTCGTCTTCATTGTCGAACTTGGGTTCCCGGTGATGGCCATTATCATTGGTTATGAGGCCCAATCAATCCCCTTTCCATGGAGCATCGAACCGAATACTTCGCTCGCACCATTTGTCGCACTCTGGAGTTTTTGCAATTGTGATCTATCCCCTTAAAGTTGTTTACTAAATTGTAATTCACCTGAGGCCACTCAGGTGGAAATGTTAATACTTAAGTTTGATTTTGATTCTATTTAAGAGTCTGATAGAAGTGAAAACTAAATAAAGATGTATTAGGATTACATCTTAGAAATATTTCAAGTACATCATTCGTGCCTGAAGATTATTCTACAGATTAACTTAATATTGTCATGGCGAAATGTTATTGTTAATTATGGGCTTGTATTCCCAATATATCAATAAATCACATCTAATTCTACATCCCCTTTCCCTTCTCTAC